>Ga0180007_10000199_pt1 | contig 112055 bp, 81 predicted proteins | sample MM_PC_MetaG_FD_121122 | JGI IMG/M metagenome (GOLD analysis project Ga0180007, IMG submission 121122) | Groundwater microbial communities from the Aspo Hard Rock Laboratory (HRL) deep subsurface site, Sweden - MM_PC_MetaG | ecosystem: Environmental > Aquatic > Deep subsurface > Groundwater... | reverse complement strand
ATAAATTATGGACATATAAGTCTGAGGCTTTATCCATTTTGTTTTTAACTATCGCCTGCCTAGACTCATACTTAAGTTTATGCAATTCAGTTTCATTAGTTAAAATGGCATTCCATACATTGTTAAGTTTTATTATGTACCATCCTTCATCGGAATATATAGGAGAGGAATATGTTCCAATTCTGAGAGTATCTATTAATTTGGCCAGCACTGGATTTTTTTGGCCTAAAAGATATCGGGTTGTTTTAAGACTGCGCATATCAACTGAAACACTATCAGAAAATTGTTTCGCATATAATGAATCGAACGAAATATTGTTTTGCAATAAATTTAAGTAGTTATGAATTTCCTTAAATTCTTCAGCGTAAAGCCATCGCATTTCAATTTCAATTTGTTTTTGTGTTACAACGCTGTCCAATTCTGAATCTGTAACCTGAATAGGTTTTAGAATATCTTCTTTAAACAATTCTTCAGTTGCTAAATCATTAATAATTTCTTTATACATCTCATCCACTTGTTCAGTAGTATCAATTTTTTCATCATAGCCTTTTAGAGCAAGCAGTTTTTCATTAATTAGATATTGAATGTATTTTCGTTTAGATTCAGCACTTCGTTTATAAAAAGATGGACCATATTCATAACCTGAAATGAATTCATCTTCCGTTATTTCTATATCGCCAACAGTTGCTAAAACCGTACTATTTCCATTATCTATAAGACTGGATGGCGCAGTTTGCGCGATGTTAGTTGTCGCTAAACAGAAAGCCAACAGTATTAATACTAAATTGAAATGGAGATATTTTTTTATCATTTGTAACACATGATTAATATTTTATACTTAATGAAAATGTATGTGTGTTTTCCAATCTGCCAAAATCCCTGTAGGCGTAATCAAATTTCACAATTGTATCGCTGAACAACATCTTAGAATTTACACCCATACCAAAAGAAAGTCCCCCTTCAGAGTCTGCAAGCAATAAAGATTGATACCCGCCTCGTATAAATAAATAATCGTTGAACGCAAATTCCGCACCGGCATTCATGCTTTGATAATCATTATTTGGATGAATAGCGTCAACAGCCAATACAAGTTTATAATTTTCAAGTTGCAGTACATCAGTAGAGACACCTATCTGGAATACTAGAGGTAAGTCCCATTCATCCATCTCAATTTCTGTAGGTATTCTATCATTGGAGCCTTGTTTTGTATCATCAACTCTAATAAAATATCTTGTATCCCTGCCCGATAGCTTTAATGAAGTACCAAAGTTTGTTATTGTCGCACCTATTGTCATGCCGCCTAATAAATCGGTTCTAAATTTTGTTCCAGCATCAACTGCAAACGCGGAGGCATTCATATGCCAAATTGATTGCTGTATATATTTAACTGTAAAACCGATTGAAAAACGATCTGTGAGCATGCGGGCATATGAAACGCCGAAAGCTATATCCGAAGCGCTGAAATATTCTCCTGTGCCGTCTGGAAGCTCTATGGTTGTGACTTTCATATCATCCATTTTTAATGAAGTGAAACTTAAACCGAGCGTACCAAATTCTCCAAGCGGCAATATTGCGCCTGCATAATCGAAACTTGTTTCTGCAATCCACTCGGTATGTACGAGCTGCGCTTCAAATTTTTCCATATTTGCAATTCCGCTTACATTCCAGTATAAAGCTGAGGCGTCATTTGCCAAACTGACGAATGCGCCGCCTAAACCTGTTGCAGCGGCTCCGACAGGAATTTGCAAAAAGTTTGCTGCAGTTGTTCCGGTTTTCGAAACTTTTTGAGCATGAACATTTGAAAGAAGAAACATTCCAATAAGAATATATTTTGAAAACTTTGCGAGCTTGTTAAGTTGCATTTTTTCCTCGCAGTAACTTTAAATTGCTAATTAGTTTATTTAATAATCGCAAAGCGACCTATTTTTTCCCCTACCCCGGGAGCGTCTACATGGTAGATATAAACTCCAAATGCAATGTCCATTCCGTCATTCGAAGTTAAATTCCAAAACTCCTGACCATTATCAACCGAACTATCATGTTTGATAACATCCACCAATTTACCGTTAATAGTATAAATACGAATTGAACATAAATTGGGTAAATTAATAAATGAAATTCGTCTTTCGCCTCTTCCAACTTCAGTTGAAAAAGCTTCCCATGAAGCTGCGCCAACGTATGGATTTGGCACAACACTTATTTTATCTAAATCTTTATTAGCTTTAGTTTTGTCGAATTTTTGACTGGTAGTCATAAATTCGAAATATTCACCTGAACGATATGGTTTTTTTGTTACAATTTTAAATATGTCTCCAATTTGAGGAGGTCTTTGATTGCTCTCCGCAATGGTTGTATCTCTAATAAATGTAACCGACCACCCGACTTTTAAATCAGAAAAACTATTAGCTCTTTTCCCTAATGAATCACCGAACGCAAGAAATATTGCATCGTTATCATTAAACATCGCGTCAAGGTTTGTATCTCTAAAAATAAACTGGATATTATCAGTCCCCTCTGTAAGGTTTCTAATTCTTACATTGGATTGAATCGGTTTACTGAAGGAAGTTGCCGGAAAAGATAAATCCCCTTGTCCCGCATCCATTAATTCAATTTCGAAATCCGCCGGATAGTCTATTCTTTTTGATGAATAAGCGGCCGCGTATCTCGAATCGAAACCAACCTGTACTATATAATTGCTGTTCCCTTTACTCCACCTTGATTTGTCAAAATCAACTACAACAGCCGTGTCATTAGTTAGTCCAATGGTGAAACCGTTATAAACCATAGTTTGTTCACTATTGCCTTCAAACTTTTTAAAGTTAATAAGTGTTTTTTCGTTGGTGTAGTCGATAAGAGCAAATTCGGGATGAGAATCATTGTGAAATTTTTTGTTGTCTCTGAACTCAACACGATATGTATGAAAATCTTTTATAGAATCGGGTTGCAGAACCTCAAGCTGTATCGCTCCAGTTCCCGGTCCGCTTGCAGTAAAGTTTTTTATTTCCGGAGCTATATATCCTGCCGCCGGAGCACGGGGTGTGATTACCGCAGTATTTATATCGGTTGTTATGTTTCCATTAATATCGGTTTTTAATATTGTTGTAGTTTCCGAAGGAGGAATTCCCTGGAAAACACCAGAAATTGATGTGGATGTAAATCCCTGATCGTAAGCTGATACAGCGTAATAATATGTTTGTCCGTTTTGTACGGTTGAATCAATAAATGAATGTTTAAGCCCGGAATCGTTTCCTAAATAAAAAAGTGCGCCGTTTACATCAATTGGATGTAATCCTTTTACTCCGTCAACTTTATCGAATTGGGCGATCGGACTTCTGTAAGTAGCTTTACCAAACGCGTCTGTAATTGTTTTATTTTCAAGAAAATTAGATTCTGTGGATCTATAAATTCGATAACCTTCAAAATTATATTTCTGATAGAAAGCGTCATAAGTTTTTTCAGCCCTATCATCCCAGAATAATGTAACTTTCCCATCGCCCGGGATTGCAGTAAGAATTGGTTTTTCAGGAGGTTTGGCAAATCTGTAACTTGCATTATAAATCTGCTGCACAGTTTTTTTCCTTCTGAAAAGATCATCTTTGTTAATGCCGAAAATCAACGCCATCGAAAACCTTTCTGTTTCTCCGGATTCCTGAAGCACACCTGTATCTGTAGAATATGTGTCTCTACCATTCATACTAAAAAGTGAGCACGAAAAGTAATTTGCCAAATTTACCCCAACAAGAGATTGACCATGAGGTGTGGGTAAACCTGTAAGAACTTTCCAATTCTCTTCGTCTCTGTTCAATTCATACTTATGCACGGGATAAATGGCAAAACCTGTTAACCCGAGCTGATCCGATTCGTCCTTATCAAGTATCCCAAAATTGGGTTCCCCCTGATCCGGTTTCCCATTGCCTTCACTGCCGTCGGAGTCGGGACCCGAATAACCTTCATCAAAAGGTCCTAATCCATCCGCGCCAACATCATCGTTTAATATTTCGCCAATGTCATATTTCCCGTTCAAATTAACATCTACGTATGAGCGCCAATTCGCATTTTCATCGGCATCCCAATGCGGCAACCAGGAATAACCGTAAAACTCTCTAAATTTAACCGTATCCTGGAAAGCGTTTAAAAGAAAAGGATCCTGATTTGGATTGGTTATAAAAGTTTTCGCAGAGTTATCCCTTTTTTCATCATATAATCCATCGGAATCGTTATCTCGTCTATCATCGGGAATTCCGGGACTTTCAAGGAAAGCGTAACCTGCCATACCTACGGGGCTCCACTTTCCAGGACTTCCAAAATTTACAGTCGACCATGCATAAGACATATCCAATAATTCGTTATAGTCGCCAGCATTGTTCGAAGAATTATCATGTCCCCCTATTCCCCAATCGACATATTGAGCAAAAAGGGTTTTACTATAATCGTAAGTGCCCATATTCGTAATTTCGTAGTACCAGAATATCACATCTTCTGCAAGTACCTGAGACCATTGAAAACCGCGGGCTCTAACCTGCATACCAAGTCCGCCACGGTCAGGGTCGTTTTTATCGGGACGGAAATCATTTTTTAAAATGTATTCTCTATCCTCGTGATCATCGAAGACAAAGAAAGTCTCAACATCCGCGTTCTGAATACCTCTTCCAAAAAAACCGTTCCATGTTCCATCCCAATCTGAGCCGCGGTCAGGCCACGAAAATGGCCATGTATTCGGCTGATCACTTCTCGCTGGAGTTGAAGCATAAGGTGCCGTATAACCTGGAAGTGCCCACCACCCATATGTAACTCCTGTTGATGCATCGTACCTTGTGAATTCATAATAATTCGATTCGAGTGGATGAATAGTGTTTCCAGCATTATCCTTAGCTTCGGCTTGAACTATTATGGCAACTCCATCTATGTAAGTATGATTAGTTCCTTTTGGCCATACTCCGCTTCTGCTTGGTTCATTTTCCCAATCAGCTATTTCACCAAAGTTATAGTAAACTGTCCCAACAAGGTTGCCGTCCATATACCCTTTTTTAGTATTGTTATGGTTACCTTTGTTTTTGTCCACTAAACGTTGTGCGGATATTATTGTTGTAAACAATAATATAAAGGTGACAACATACTTCCATTTACCACTTAAAAAACTTTTATTGCCTAACACCTTACTCCTCCTAAGTTTTCAGAATATTAAAATGAAAAAGCTGCGCCAATTTGAATTTGTCGGGGAGCAGAATAATAATCCGGGCGCCTGTAATATTCCTCAATTGTATTAACACCGCGTGGTCTTTGCTGATCTCTTGTTAGTTCTAAAGTATAACCTGCTCTTCCAGTATCTCCGAAAACTTCTTGCTCATTTTTAATATCAAAAACATTATAAATTTTCGCGAAGACAGAAACTTTGGTTCCGAACAAAAGAATATATTTTGTGACAAATAAATCAACATTAAACATTGCCGGACGGTTGTCACTATTTTCAAGACCGGTACGCTGGTTCTGGATAGATGGCGTGTAGGGTAATCCCGATCCGAGTCTGCCTATAAAACTAGCTATAAAATCATCTACCGATCCATAAGTTAAAGTGAAATTCAAAGAATGTCTTCTATCCCAATTCAATGGTACTAATTGTTTATTGGCTTCAATTGGAGGATTAGATTGAGCTTTGTTATAAGTATCATTTGGATCTGAAGCGTTACCTTTAGCGATCTGGTAAGTGTAATCTAAATTTGCACCAAATCCACCAGTAAATCTTTTTTCGAATGAAACAGTAACTCCCTTAACAGAACCATAATCCCTATTAATGAGTTTGCTGAACTTTTTAAATTCATTTTTAATATATATTTCAGTGCCCAGCAGGTTACGGATATCTTTATAATATCCCGTAAGTGTTACACCAAATTCCTCTGTTAATGCTTGTTGTAACCCTATTTCATACATAATTGTTTGCTGTGGTTCCAAATCAGCATTGCCAATAGTGTTTCCGATGTTTTCAGGAAAGTCACCTGTTAAAGGAATTCTAAAATTGGGATTTTTATATAGATACTCGAATGGCGGAACCTGGAAAAAATGCCCGTAAGAAATATGAATTGCTCCATTATCAGTTATTGGGTACGATATGCCAATTCTCGGACTAACCTGATATTTTGCCGATGCCTTATTCATTAAAGAATCAGGAAACGGCGGCTCTAAATTATCAAGGAGATGGACGTTATCAGGATCTTTCAAATATTTACCGTCCGGTTCAAAATAATCGAAGCGCAAACCAACATTTACAATTAAGTAATCAAGCTCAATTTTATCCTGAATGTAGTATGCAAATTGATAAGGATTAGCATTGTAAATATTGTAATTAAAAGCCCCTTTTATTGGTAACGCCGGTTTATAATTGGTTGATGCATCAACTAATATTTGAAAGTCGTTGTAGTCTAAGTTATGATGTTGGTATTCAATTCCTGTCTTAATCTGATGTATGTTGTTTAACTGATATGTTAAATCTGTTTTTGCTGTATAAGTTGTGGTTTTATGATTAAAATTCCAGTTTTCTGTTCCGCCTGTAAGAAAAGCGTTGCCGCTTACATCTTTTTTCCTATCTGTACTAACGTATCTGCTGTCCAATGGATTTTCATAAACATATTGTTTAAACTCGGTACTGAATGCTGAGCCTGAAAAATCCATGAAAGCAGCGTTACTAAAAACATAAGTATAGCTAATTGTTCCCAAATTGCTCGTTTGATATTTTGTGTAATCACCATCGGGGTTCAGTTTATATGAATGGTTATAATCTTTGTATTCTTCATTCTGATGCATTCCACTTAATACAATACCTTTTCCACCTCCAACGTTCAAAGACATTTTTCCGTGCAAGGTATAACGTTCGTTATAGTTCATGGGCACATATTTATTGTCTCCTGTTGCTCCAACGTACCAATCCTCTGGATTGTTGGCAGAAAAGTTGGATGAATCTGAAGGATTAAACATTCTTTTTCCGTAAAGGTATCCATCGTTATAAGCGTATCTGCCGGAAAAGAAGAATTTAAGATATTTTTCCAATCCGGGAACCGGACCGCTTAAACTCCCCTGAATATTCTTATTATCCAAAGGTGAAATATCATCAATATTTTCAAAAAGTTTTTTGTTTCCGCTTATAAAATCACTGCCGTAAAACGAAATATCGCCCGACAAATTATCATTCGCAATTTTTGTTACTTGATTAACAACACCCGATAAGGCCTCGCCATACTCGGCATTAAATGTTCCGGTTAACACCTGCAATTCCTGGATACTGTTAATTTCAACTTCTAGAGAAGAACTACCTGAATAAGCGTCATTAACGGAAATTCCGTCGATAAGATATTTTACTTCGTTGCTTCTGCCACCTCTAAAGTGGCCGTCAACTACTCCGGCTTGTAAATTAATTACTGATGACACATCCTCAAGAGGGAGAAGTGCAATCTGATCACCACTTACTTTAGATTCAGTTGAAGTTAAGTCTTTACGAACAATTGATCTTTCAGCAGTTACAACAATGTCCTGCATTTCTATCGATTGTGAACCAAGTACATAATCAGTTCTTGTAGTTTGGTCGACAGATACTTTTACATTGTTAACAACAACTTGCGAGTAACCAATCATAGACGCGCGTAAGTTATAAACACCGGGCGGAATATTTATGATATAATAATTTCCATCAATATCCGTGGAGGCCCCCATTGTTGTTCCTTCAATTAAAATATTTGCGCCTATCAATGGTTCATTGGTGGATTTATCAATTACAAAACCTGCAATTTTTCCGGTTGTACCGGCAAATACATTACTGAACGAAATGCAAACTAGTACACCAAGTAAAGTAAAAGTATTTATTATTTTTTTAGAAGTGAACATTACATTCACCTTTTTTATGATAGAATTTCATTTTATTTGCAACTATATTTTTTAGAAAATCCGGAGTACCTATATGGTACTCCGGATAAATTGTTTATTTAATCAACAACATCTTTCTTGCTTGAACAAATTCTCCGGCATTAATTCTATATATGTATGTACCGCTGGAGACTTTATTTCCGTAATTATTCTCACCATTCCATGTAATGCTATATACACCGGCATTTTGATCATTATTAACAAGAGTCTTAATTTCCCTGCCAAGCATATCATAAATAGCTACATGAACATTTGTTGATTGTGGAATTGCGTAGCTAATAATTGTGGAAGGATTAAAAGGATTAGGATAATTTTGGAATAAATTAAATGATACAGGAAGCCATTGATTTTCCACTTCAGTAACATCACTTATTTTTTTAATTTCCAACGCATCCATATAAACCGTGCCCTGGAATCTTCCCAATGGATGTAAACGTACATCAATTGATTTTGCTCCTTCTACTACCCTAACATCAACATAAAATTGTGTCCAATCGAATGATTTAGTTTTTGGGAATATCAACGGTATATCACTAGCCCATATGTCTCCAAACCCTTCGTTGCCGCCCATAGTGTTATGGAATATTGGAGTTAACGATACACTCCATTGATCGCCCACTACGTCTACAGAATCCGGCTCTAAGTTTGATGCTTTTATCCAAACACTTATTCTTATTACATCACCGGCTTTAACATTTTCTAATGCAGCTATATCATTAGAGTTGGTCGATCTTGCTGTCAAACCAGATCCATTATTTAACGGGAAGAATCTTGTGCCGATAAATCCGTCGTGTGTTCCTTTCGGTATGTCGAATTTTAATGAATATTTTCCATGATACGCTTCTTCATCAGTTATTCTTGTATTTTGGTAACCATCGGATAATTGACCATCTGTTCTTGGCAACCAATATATCCAGCCTTCCGGAACACCTACTGTTTCATTCCATATACCGCCTGCCCAGTCTGTTCTTCCGTTCAACATAAACTCATCAGCCCAGACTGTGCCTTTCGCGTTTTTTCCACCTATGAACTTTATTATTGTTGTATATGAATCCTCTGGCAATATCAGTGAACCTACTTCGTTTGTCACTTCTACCCAGCCGTTACTTGAGGCTGTTGTCTGATTTACTGGTAATTTTACCTCGCCAATCAATCCGCCTGCCTGATTCATAAATGTATAGGATATAAACCATCTCTCATCATCATTCTGTGGATTGGTATTTAATCCTTCTGTTTTTACCCAGGCGCCTATTTTTAAGTCTACGTCTTTATTATGTACAGGGCTCCATATATCGCACATGTTTGCCGATTCCCACATCGCCGCTTCACCTGTCAATTCTTTTGTTATCTTCAAAGATCTGCCCATTGTTACGTACTGATCTTTTGCCCAGGTTAGCTGTGATCCGCCCGGCTCTGATCCTTTGTGCCAGTACGATGGATCTTCTTGTTCAAAACTGCCAATTGAATTAATTCCTGATTGTGCAGTAATAAACAAAGGGATAAAGAATAGTAAGAAAACAAAACTCCTTAGCCTCATTAGGTTATAGCTCTTAATCATACTTCCTCCTATCGTTAACTAATTATTTGATATTTGACGAATCGAGAATTTTCATTTATCGAAAAAACTGAATGAATTTCGTTTATATCAATTTGGTTGGTTGTAAATTTTTCTGGATCTATATGACCCGAACTTAATAAGTTTAAAGATTTACTGAATGTGAATGGGTTCAGCAGTGATCCTTTAACGATAAGTTCTTTTTTAAAATAATCCTGAAGATTAAAATTCATTTTTGTTTTTTTGCCGGATAAACCGAATAGAATTATTGTAGCGCCTTTACGAGCAAACAATATTGTTGAATTGACCGCGGTTTCTGTTCCGGCGCACTCAATTATTATATCGGCGCCACCGTTGGTCTCTTCCATTATCTTTTGAATTAAATCTTTATCAGTTGAATCGTATATTAAATCGGCTCCGGAAATAATCGCTAACTCACGTTTAAAATTTTCCGGTTCTATTACAATTATTTTTGAAGCTTGTGATAATTTCGCCAGTTGCACCATCAACAATCCGATACTTCCAGCTCCAACTATTACAACAGTGTCATTTATTTTAATTTCCGCCTGCTCAATTCCATGTAAACAACACGATAATGGTTCCGCGTAAGCTGCAATATTAAGAGGTATATTATCATTAAGTTTATACGCTTGTTTGAATGGTATAATTGAGAATTGAGCAAATCCACCATTTATATCAACACCCAGGGCGGTTAAATTTTCACAGAAATTAATTTTACCCTCACGGCAATAAGAACAATAACCGCAATTAATATTTGGATCAACTGCTACTTTATCCCCAATTTTTAGACCACCAATATTTCCTTTACAATCTATGATGGTTCCCGCATACTCATGTCCTAATATAACCGGTGTAGAAGATTGAGCCTCCCCATTATTAATATGATGATCAGTGCCGCAAACTCCGCAGGCATTAACACGAATCAGCACTTCTCCTTCAGCTAAACTTCGAAGTGAATATTCTTCTACTGATATTTTGTGTGGAGCATTAAAGATCGCTGCTATCATATTTTTTTTGTTGATTTTCTTACTATCAATTCAACAGGCACAAGTATTTTTTTTGCCGTCGTGCTGTTATTTTTTAAAATATTTAACATTAATTGCATGGCTTCCGCGCCCAACTCAATTTTGGGAACATGTATAGTTGATAAAGAAGGATCTATTAAAAGATCAACTTCAACGTCATCAAAACCGATTATTGATATATCATCCGGAATTTTAATATCATTATCTTTGTAGAATTGCATTGCGCCAATGGCCAACGCATCATTTGCCGCGAAAATTGCCGTAATATTTCTATTTCTTTTATAAAGCTTAGATGCAGCTTCGTAACCATTTGCTCTGGCTGGGTAGTCTTCATCAATTACATAAAATTTATCATTCGTTCTTATACCAATTTCCTCTAATGCATTTTTATATCCTTGAAACCTTTCATAAATACTTGGATGTTTAATATCTCCTGCAATAAAACCAATATTTCTATGTCCATAATTAATCAAATGTTCAGTAGCTATATATCCACCTTTTAAATTATCTATTTGTATAGTTGGGTATTGTCCTTTAAAGGGAAGAAAATCAACGAATACTAAAGGAAGATTATATTCCTTGAGATTTTCAACTAGATCACATGGAACTTTTCCAGCTATTATAATGCCGTCGACGTTTTGTTCCAGGATAAAGCGCGGTAGAGGATCCTCTTTTTTATAATCTGAGGCTATAGTAGTTAGAAGAATATAATACTCATTGGTTCGGGCTTGAAACTCAGTCCCAAGGAAAATTCTTGTGTAAAATGGTTCAGTTCGCAAAAAGTGATCATCAGTAAGAATAAACCCAATGTTACCTGTTTTTTTTGAAACTAAGCCGCGCGCTGATCTTGAAGGATGGTAATTTAATAATTTGATTGCCCTATGAACTTTTTTCTTAGTGTCCGAAGAAATTCTGTCATTGTCGTGAACAACAAGGGAAACGGTTGCAACTGAAACACCTGCTTCTTGAGCTACATCTTTAATTGTAGATTTCATTAGGCCCCAGGTTAAACGTTTTACTAAAATAAAATTAACACATCAGGGGCGATAAGTCAAGATATTTTTTTTCGGAGAGAAGATATAATTGATATTTTTATAACTTTAATCAATATTGATGGCAGAAATACCTCGGTTACTGATACAAATAATAATAAAGAAACATTTCATAATGCTAATATTATTTTTCAAATGTTATATTTAAAGCAATTATAAACACAATAAGTTAATCGTTTAACTAACATTATTATGTAATATGTTTTGTTTTATTTGCATCGATTTTTTAATGCGTTGTTACTATTCAAGTGTCTTTCCTAATAGACAATATTGTTGAAATTGTTTTCGAATCAATCAAATTATTTCGATTTTTTACAGACTATTTATTGGTTTGGTTGGTATTTAATTTACGCCCCAATTATATTTTGTTAAGCTTTTATTTTCCTGAAATTCTCACAATAAGAAATAATTTATTCATTTAATGACAATACAGAAATGAAATTATTTGTCAAAAAACTATTTTTTTATTTCCATATTCCCCCTTAAGTGTAGTTTTAAGTATGCAAATAGAATATTTTAATTTATTCCGAAACATTATTTGTTGAAATTTATTAATCTAATGATGTTAATAATATTGGCAAATTTATTGCGGGATTGTCCACAGGATTTTTATAATAATTCCGGGAGACCTGTCAATGTATTTCGCCTCAATATTCGGATCGGGAAATGATTTGTCAGGATATTTCCAATGATGGCATATATACAGTAAAATCTTTTTTTAATGTGAGTCTATGGAAAGCAAATATTCAATGTAACTTATTGGAGATGAAAACAGAATTAAATATCGGTATGTTTTATCAGGATAAACAGTTACTGAATTTTTTAGATAATATATAGCTTAAAATAAAGTGATGAATATATTAATTGCACCCGACAAATTTAAGTATTCGTTAACCGCTAAAGAGGTTTGCGAGGCGGTAGAAAAAGGAATTCGTAAATATATGCCTTCGGCTAATATTATTAAAATTCCACTCGCCGATGGTGGCGAAGGGTCTTTGGAAACTTTAGAAAACACTATTACATTTGAACGTGTTTATTTAAAAGTAAAAAATCCAGTTTTTAAATCCATAAAAACATTTTATGGAATTCTGAAAGACACCGCCTACATTGAAATGTCCTCCGCATCAGGATTGCAGTTATTGGACAAAAGTGAACGTAATCCAATGCGCACTACCAGTTTTGGTACAGGTGAATTAATACTTGATGCAATAAACAAAGGAGTAAACAAAATATATTTGTTTGTCGGGGGCAGCGCTACGAACGATGCCGCTATCGGTATCGCTTCGGCTTTAGGTTATGTTTTTAAAGATGAAAATAATAAAACGCTTGATCCGGTAGGCTCAAACCTAATAAAAATTAAAAACATTGAGGCTGGAAAAGCGGAATCCCTTACTAACATTGATTTTCATGTACTCACGGACGTCAATAATCCTTTCTTTGGGTTTAACGGTGCGGCACGAATTTTCGCTTCACAAAAAGGAGCAAACTCGGATGAAATAACTATACTGGATGACGGATTAAAAAATATATCCGAAATATTTAAATCCAAATTTGGTATCGACGTATCAGATATTCCTGGAAGCGGAGCTGCAGGAGGTGTTGGAGGTGGTGCAATGGTTTTTTGCAGTGCGAAAATCAAAAGTGGTATCGATACAATATTGGATTTGCTGAATATCGACAATGTTATAAATGAAAGTGACTTGGTAATTACCGGAGAAGGTTTTTTGGACAAACAAACTTTTGATGGCAAGGTAGTAATGGGCGTAATCAACAGATGCAATCTAAATAAAAAGCCTTTGGGTATTGTCTGCGGCGATACATCTCTAACGGAATATGATTTATTAAACATTTACCCATCCATTATAAAACCAATAAAAATGGAAGGAATTTCAATAGAAGATTCAATGCAAAACGCCTCTACCCATTTGATTAAACGGGCGCAGGAGCTAATTAAAGAATTTTGTGAAAGTTAATATTTTTGTTGAGAATTTCAATGCTGACTTTTGGACTATAGTTTTTATTGCTTTTGAATCTCCAAATAATGTATTCTGATATAAAAACGAGTTTAAATATTTAATTCATATTTATATGAGAAAATTAATTGCTGTCAAATTATAAACATTAGATTGTTTTATTATCAGTGGAATTGAAAGAATATTACGAAGTTAAAATTGCTGATTATAACAAGTTTAATCAAATTTTTTTTCTTACAAAACCCTTAAATATTTACTTGCCGACATATTAAAGAATATGGCATAATTTTTATTTTTTTGATCTATCGTTAAATAAAATATTAAATAACAAAGGGTGTTCGAAATTTACTAGCCTTCTAAAGTTGTGTCCGAATTATCTGGCAAGGTTAATAAACTGTGCAGAAATATTTTCTCAGCCCAGTTAATAATATTAACATTTGCTAATGTGTAGCACCTGGTCGGCGGTTGATATGTCTTTGAATCAGATTGGTCTTTGCGAGAGATATCTTTCTGTTCCATTACTGTGGTAAAACACTTCCCCACGGAGTGCGGAGAGAAGATACTTTAAAAAATCCTTAACGTTCGTGGCTTCTTTGCGATAGTTGTTTAACCTCCCTATTTTTATTGATTATCCAGATGATCGTTTTTTATAAATCGGATAAATAAAATTACTGATCAGAATTTGTGTTAAACAACTTGTTCCGTCGATTCAAAATATTTTGAATAAATTAAGTTAATTTTTCGAATATGTTCCGGCACTAAATCTAGACAACCTGCCTCTGCGTTTCGAGTTGCTTTATCCATGCACAAAACATGCGAGAAACCAAGTCTATTAGCAGCCCAGATTACTTTAAGTTGATCTGGGTTTAAATTGTAAATCTCCGAGATTTTTTTGAGATCTGTCCCAATATTACCAGTAATTTTCATATCCTCGCAGAACTTGGAATTTACTAATCCGGACTGATTCGAATCTGCATAATTACCATTTTTTTAGTTCGATAATACGATACACTTACGTCTATTTTTTTAATTCCATTTTTATTAGTTTGATATAATTAAAAAATTATATTCGCTAGTTTTATACCTATGAACAACGAAATTAAGAAAGAATATCTGCAGAAAATTTTAGTGAGTCAGGAATTCAAAGATTCCAAAAGTTATAAAATTCTCCTTGAATTTCTTGTAAACAGTGCCTTAGATGGGAGAAAACTAAGCGAAAATTTAATTGCTTCGGAAGGATTGGGTAAAAAAGGTGATTTTGATATTTCCAGCGACACAAGTGTGAGAGTGTACATACATAATTTGCGAAAAAAACTTGCAAGTTATTATATGACTGAGGGCAAAACGGACGAGTTAAAATTATCAATTTCTAAAGGTCAACATTATAAAGTTACTTTTAGTAAACAAATTCTGCAAGGCACAAATCGGAAATTGTTTACATACCTTTTAATCGGTTTCGTTACTATAATTTTACTAAATATAACATTATGGAATTTTTATTCCACTGAATATCAAAATATTAAAGAAGTGGATAGTTCTGACCCAATTTGGAAGGAATTTGCTACAAGTAAATTTCCTATCCTTTTAGTAATAGGAGATTATTTTTTTTACAAAGAAAAAACTGAAAACGGTAATAAATATTTGAGGGATGTAAGGGTAAATTCAGTTAAAGATTTTAGTGAATTAATTAAAAGCGACGATATAGAAAATAAATACTTATTAACCGAGATTACTTATTTAGGTAAATATGCTCTGTGGTGTCTGAACGATATTTTACCGGTTATAATCGGGTGGGATAAAGTATATGATATTAAACTTTCATCTGAATTAAGTTGGGAAGACCTTAACAAATACAACATTATATTCATTGGTTCATTTAAAAGTTTGAATATAATGGAAAACATAACAAACGGTTTAAATTCCAGTTACAGAATTAGCCCAAACGCTATTTTTTTTCATGATGAAAATTCCGATTCCATATTCACGTATTCCGCGCCTAAAAACATTGAAACCGGTTATTTAAAAGATTATACACTTGTTTCAAAGTTGCCGGGTCCAAACTCAAATACTATTATTATTTTTGCCTCTACACATGATATCGGACATATTTCCTCAGTCGAAATTTTTATTGATAAGATATTTCTTAATAATTTCGAAAAAAAATATATAGATACCGCAAAATCTCCGGTTTATTTTGAATCTATTTTTGAAGTCGAAGGTTTCGAAAGAACCGGGTTTAAACCAATTCTAAAACAATTTAAAAAAGTTGATAAGAATTATAATTTTCCAAGATAATTTTTTTCTACTTGAAAGAAGTATCGGTAAACAATCTAAATTTTTGAAATGAGTTTTTTATACTATTCTAATTACTTTTTAAATTAACTTGTATTCCCTTTTTCCGATAAAAATTAAGATAAACACAATTTATCATAAGTATAATTGCTCTGTATTTAACAATGCTAATCTATTCGGTATGTAAATGGCGATAAAACAATTAGAACTACTTTCCCCCGCTAAAAATTTAGAGTGTGGAATTGCTGCAATAAACTGCGGCGCAGACGCCGTATATATTGGCAGCTCAAAATACGGGGCACGTGTGGCGGCCGGAAATTCTATTTCGGATATAGAAAAACTGGTTATCTACGCACATAAGTATTGGGCAAAGGTGTATGTTACACTTAACACTATTATTTATGACGAAGAACTTGATGACGTAAAACAACTAATAAATAAGTTATACGAATCAGGAGTAGACGCATTAATCTTTCAGGACATGTCTCTTTTGCAAATGGATATTCCTCCGATACCATTATTTGCCTCAACTCAGACTCATAATTATGAGATTGAAAGAATAAAACTACTGGACGCCAGTGGCGTTAGAAGAATTATTTTGGCGCGTGAACTTTCACTTGAACAAATTTCTAAGATTCACAAGAATGTTGACGCAGAACTGGAGTTTTTTGTGCACGGTGCTTTGTGCGTTTCGATGAGCGGTCAGTGTTACATGAGCGCGGCTATGCTAGGAAGAAGCGCTAACCGTGGAGAATGTGCGCAGCCTTGCAGATTAAAATATAATCTAATTGATAGTGACAATAAAATAATTATTAAAGACAAACACTTGCTTTCATTGCATGATTTTAATTTATCTGCTTACCTAAATGATTTAATCCTGGCAGGTATTTCGTCCTTTAAAATTGAAGGCCGATTGAAGGATATCGGATATGTTAAAAACATAACGGCATATTACAGAAATAAAATTGATGGAATTATTGAGTCTAACAGTTCGTTGTCTAAATCCTCCACCGGGAAAAGTGAAATTCATTTTACTCCAGATCCGGAAAAATCGTTCAACCGAGGTTTTACAGATTATTTTATAAACGGAAAAGGATTGGATCTCGCTTCGTTGGATACACCCAAATCATTGGGTCAATATCTTGGGAAAGTTTCGAAGATTAATAATATTTTTTTTACAGTTGAAACTGATAAAAATATTGTAAATGGTGATGGATTATGTTTTTTTGATGACGATTCAACTCTTACAGGTATGTACGTAAGCCGCGTGGAATCAAATAATGTTTTTACGGATAAACCCGTGAATCTAAAAATAGGAGAAAAAATTTACCGTAATTATGATCATACCTTTGAAAATGAACTAAAAAAAGAAACTATAAGAAATATTATGGTGAAGGTAAAAATAGATGAATCAGAAAACGGTGCGTTTATTTCAGCAACTGACGAAGATGGAATATCTGTGGATATAAATGAAACTGTTGAAAAGGTAGCAGCCGTAAATAAAAAAATGGCTCTTGAAAATATTCTTAAACAATTTTCCAAATCTGGCGATACAATATTTAAAGTTGAGAATGTAACCGTAAATATTAAAGAACCAATTTTTATTCCGTTAAAATTATTGAATCAATTTCGTAGAAATTTATTGCTAAAATTGGAAAACAGAAGAATTGAAAAACATATTATTGAAAAACGAAAATCTCGGAAATCTATTCCTCAATCTGTTCAAAGTAAGTTGGATTACAAAACAAATATAACAAACATTCTTTCTAAAGAATTTTATGCAAATCTCGGCGCGATAGAAATTGAAGACGGATTTGAATTACAAACAAATAATACAGATAAGATATTAATGAATTGTAAATATTGCATTAAAGATGAGTTGGGATTATGCAATCCCGACAACTCAAGTAGATTTAAAGAACCATTTTATTTAGTAAACAATAATAAAAAATATAGATTGATTTTTGACTGCGATAAATGTGAAATGAAGCTGATTTTATCTTAGGATTTATTTACTTCCGTCGAATTACATGTAAAAAAAGGACCGATGTAAAGTGTTTTTTCTCGATATATGTAAACTGAAAATTGAGGATTCAAAAATTATTTTAGTTAATGATCGATAGTTAATATATTCATTTAATATCAGGTACATTTATAGAATTACTTCTTATTCTTAATCATGTGCTGACGTTTGTTTTCGATCGAATTGTAGCTATTTTTGCTTTTTACAAATTAAATAATATGCAAAAGAAAAAACATTCTAACATACCAATTTTTGTACCCGAACTCGCCTGCCCACATCGATGTGTTTTTTGCGATCAGAAAAAAATAAGCGGTTCATTAACTATACCAGATCCTGATAAAATTTCAGAAATGATAGAAACCTATGTGAATACTATGCAAGATGGTCGTACAATTGAAATAGCTTTTTTTGGCGGTAATTTTACCGGTATACCATTTGAATTGCAGAAGGAGTATTTAAGTTTAGCTTATAAATTTGTACAAAATAAAACCGTAACCGGAATAAGAATTTCAACCAGACCCGATTATATAGATAATGAAAGACTTGATTTATTGAAGAATTTCGGAGTTACAACCATCGAACTCGGAGCTCAATCAACTAATGAATCAGTACTCCTTAAGTCAGGCAGAGGGCATACAGTTAAAGATACTGAAAACGCTTCGAAATTAATTCTCGAGAATGAATTCGAACTAGGTTTACAAATGATGTTAGGATTACCAGGTGATTCTTTCGAGAGTTCATATAAGACTGCAATTGATATTATTAAACTTGGCGCCACAAGCACCAGAATATACCCTACGCTAGTTATTAAAGGAACGATGTTAGAACAATTTTACAATGCGGGAAAATTTATACCGCTAACCGTTGAAGAGACTGTTCAATGGGCAAAAGAAATTGTAAAATTATTTGAACAACACGAAGTAAGAATACTTAGAATTGGTTTGCATCCATCTAAAGAATTTGAGGATGGAAAATCATTAATTGCCGGTCCCTATCATCAATCTTTAACCGAATTGGTTATGACAGAAATTTGGAATGATATTTTATTATCACATTTACAACTTATCGAAAAATCCAGCGCTACAATAAGAATAAATCCTTCTCAATTAAATTTTGGCATCGGTTATAAGGCTAAAAACAAGATTAATTTTAGCGGCAAAGGAATAACAATTAATTTTATTGCAGATTACAGTTTACCAAAATATAAAATTGATGTTAGCTATAATTGATTATAGGACACCTGCTGAGGCTATAGACAAATTAGCTTCATACGCAGATGAAATACTATTGTTTAATTCCTTTGATATCACCTATAATTCTATCTCCGGTCATCCAGATATATTTATATTTAAGGATCCTGATAATTTGATTATAGCCCCAAATTCACCCGAACAATTATTCCAATTTTTAAATAAACACAAAATAAAATATATTTTGGGGAACAAGGGTATCGGAAAAGAATTACGCTCATCTGTTCTTTATAACTGCTTATGCACGGATGAATATTTGTTTCATAAATCCGGATTCACAGACGACGCTATACTTCGGTTGAATTCAAAAAAAAGATTTGTGCCTGTTCCGCAGGCCTACACAAGGTGCAGTCTTACACACATTACAGATGATAATTATATCACATCTGACAAAGGAATTGAAAGAGCATTAAAAAATAATGGACTGAATTGTTTCTATTTTTCTGCAGATCAAATTAATATTGTCACTCATAAAAATGGATTTTTTGGGGGTACAAATGGGATGTATAATAATAAAATATTTTTTACCGGGAATATTGATCTGCACAAAAACGGTATCGATTTAAGAAAACATTTGGAATCATTTGATATTGAAATAATATGTCTAACAAATAATTTTCTCTATGATGGCGGTGGAATTTTCTTTTTGTAATTCTGTTTAGACAAATATAATTACGAAGTTACACTTCTAGCGCAACTTCGTAATTTTGATAATATGAACTCAAATGCAATCTTTAATACACCATTTTACGATAAAACAAATGTTCCATATGGACGTATATTGAGTACCGTAACCGAATTTCTTCCAAAGACAGGCTCCATAAATTCAATATATTCCTCAACAAATTCATTGGGTAGAAATACCTGAATTGTACCGGCAAAACCGCCTCCATGTACCCTGCTTGCTCCGCATTTTTTACTTTCCAGAAAGCTCCCGGTGAATGCTAAAGCTAAAGATAAAGGCTGTTCCGCAACATTATTAGGTGAATATAAGTTCTGCAGGTATTTATATGAGGAATCACCTGAAAGATTTACGAGTCGCAGGAATGTATCAAGATCATCGTTTTTAAGAGCTAAAACTTGTTGTTCCACCCTTTTATTTTCATTAAAAAAATGAAATGCTCTTAGAATGGCCCTGTCTGAAACAGCACCGCGTAATTTATTCCGATTTTTAATAAATAAGTTAAAATCAATCTCGGAGCAAATATTTTTATCGAATAATTTTGCAACCGATTTAATTTCTTCAGGTATTGCCGCATAATCTTCCGTAAGATTATGATGCGTACCTCCTGTATCCAATACTAAAAGTTTATAACCATAATCGGACAAACTAAAATTGATTTTTTCTATTTTAGGATTGTCGCTGTCGAAAAAATCGATGGTTACAATTCCACCTGTAGCACAGGCTACCTGATCCATAAGCCCGCAAGGTTTCTCAAAATATATATTTTCGGAATACTGCCCTATCTGTGCAAGTAGCAGTGGTGGAATACTATCTGAATTATAAAGGTGATTAAAGAGTGATGCTATCATAATTTCAACTGATGCCGATGAACTTAATCCCGAACCCATAGTTACATCACTTGAAATCACACATTTGAAACCTCCGATTTTATATCCTCTCTCACGCAGCGCCGCAGCAATTCCACGTATTAGAGCACTTGTGGTGCCACTTTCATAATCACATTTTTTGAGATCACTTAGATTTACCACGAAAGGATCATTAAATCCTTCTGAATATATTTCAACTAATTCATCCTGCTTTGAAGCGCAGGCAATAGTATCCAGACTTATACTTGCGGCAATAACTTTACCGCCATTATGATCAGTATGATTCCCACTTAGTTCGGTTCTGCCGGGAGTGCTTAATATGGAAATTTTATCTTCTTCATTAAAATATTTAGAATATAGATTAATGATTCTGTTGTAACGGTCCCGCTGATATTTACATTCATTTTCATCGTTACCGTAAAGATTAGCTATTTTTTCGTATAAATTATTTGACATATTTTATCCTGTTAAATGCTACCAGAAGATTGCGTAAAGTATTAAAGTGATAACTATTACAACCACGCCCATAATTGTTGTTGATCTGGAGGTTGTAGTATCAAAATCTTTTCTAACAGGAAGTACAACAGGTATGGGCAATGGTTTATATAATGTCATACTTGTAAGTACTAAAATAACTGTACCAAAACTAATAGCCATCCTGTTCAAAAAGGCGATATCACTAAAAAATAATAGCAGCATGCCGTACATAACAGCATTTAATAATAAAGCTACAGTGCCGGAATCTTTCGGAGCTTTTTTTATAAATATTCCGAAAATAAAAGCCGCCAAAACGCCGGGAGAAATAAAGCCTTGAAATTCCTGAATAAATGTAAAAATACCTTTTAAGGCCGGATGACCTAGGAAAGGAGCTATTATACATCCAATTACAACTACTGCAATAGTTGTAATTCTTCCTACTGTTATAATTTTTTTATTGTCCTGTGTTTTATTTATATACTGAGTATATATATCCATTGTAAAAATTGTGGAGGCAGAGTTACTCATTGAGGCCAACGAACTTATTACCGCACCGCTTATCGCCGCAAATAAAAATCCTTTTAATCCGTTAGGTACAAGATGTTTAATTAACATTGGATATGCAGCGTCACTATTGCTGAGATCCGAAGCATATAATTGACCGGCAATTATTCCCGGAACAACTATTATAAATGGAATAGTTAATTTTAGTGCTGCTGCAAAAACAATACCACGCTGCCCTTCTTTAACAGATTTAGCTGCTAATGTTCTTTGTGTGATATACTGATTTAATCCCCAATAATAAAAATTCGGGATCCATAATCCAACCAAAAGTGCGGTCCATGGCAGTACAGGATGATCAGCGGGTAAAATCATGTGCATTTTAGTATGATTATTTGCCATGAATTCACCCCAACCTCCAATGGCGTTTAAAGACAGATAAAGGACTACAAAACCGCCGATTAGAAGGGCGCCGCCCTGAAAAAGATCCGCCCAAGCTACGGCTTTTAATCCGCCCCATGAAGCATAGAGAGCAGCAACTAAACCAATCAACCAAATGGAAGCTGTTAAATCCAGATCGAAAATAGTATTGATAGTTAATCCGCCCGAATAAATTACAGCTGAAACTGTAACAGCAACATATGTAAGAATCATGTATACTGCCATTATTGTTCTGGCGGTTTTATTAAAGCGGTATTCCAAAAATTCTGGAATCGTATAAATACCTACTTTTAAAAATTTCGGCAAAACCAGAAACGCAACTACTATAAGTGTAATTGCTGCCATCCACTCGTAACTGGCAATAGCGAAACCGGTTATTCCAGCACCTTGACCGGACATACCAACAAATTGTTCTGTTGAAATATTAGCCGCAATTAATGAAATGCCAATTAACTGCCAGGTTAATCCTCTGCTGGCTAAAAAGAAGTCTTCACTTGTTTTACCTTTACGGCTTTTAAAAATACTGACCGAAACAACAATCAGTATAAAAATTAAAAATATCAGAATGTCAAACCAGCTTAATACCATTATTTTGCCCCAATTTGATTAATTATGAATTTATATGCTTAACTAAGAATGAAGATTTCTATTTTAATTTATACTACGCAATTTAGTTTTATAAAAAATTTTCAATTATAATTATACTATTATTTATTTGTAAGATTTTTATGCGCATAATTTTTATCTGATAAAATTCAAACCGGAATATTTCTTAACAATTCTGCTGCGCTTTCAGCGGTTATATCACGTTGAGCGTTCGCAAGCATTTCGTATCCTACCATAAATTTTTTAATCGTAGCAGACCGCAGCAGCGGCGGATAAAAATGCATGTGTAAATGCCATTCAGGATGATTCTGTCCGTCAGTTGGAGACTGATGAATTCCAGCTGAATATGGAAAAGACACGTTGAATATTTTATCATACTTTCGCGATAATATATTTATTATTTCGGCATAATCATTAATTTGTTCGTCTTTTAACTGCAGTAAACTTCCGAGGATATTTTTACTAACAATCATTGTTTCAAAGGGCCAGACCGCCCAATACGGGACAAGGATAACAAAACTACTATTTTCATATACTATTCTTTCTTTCTGCTGCAATTCAATTTTTACGTAGTCTTTAAGCATAGTCCTTTTATGTGTTTCAAAATATTTTTCGAAATTTAACTGTTCCTTAAGCGGTTCCATCGGTATAGTTTCCTGCGCCCATATTTGTCCGTGCGGGTGTGGATTACTAGCGCCCATAACTGAGCCTTTATTCTCGAAGATTTGAACATGATTAATAAATTTCTCCTCACCCAGTAAGGCGTATTCATTCTGCCAGGTCTTTACAATTCCAATTATTTCATCATCAGATAGTTCGGAAAGAGTTAAATCATGTCTTGGTGAAAAACAAACTACCTTGCATATCCCTGCCTCTGATTTACCGACCAAGAGTCCACTTATGTTAATATTTTCGTTATGTTGTTCGGAAGAAAGAGAACTGAAATCGTTAATAAAAACAAATGTACTTTTATAGTCCGGATTTTTATCTCCATTCGCCCTTTTATTATTTGGGCAAAGATAACAATTAGGATCATAAGCATGTTTAGAATCTAACGTTTCTATTTCCTCCTGTCCCTGCCACGGTCGTTGTGTCCTGTGCGGTGATACCAAAATCCACTCGCCGGTTAAAGGATTATATCTACGATGTGTGTGTTTCATAATATTCTAATTTTTCTGTTCTATAATAATTGATTTAAGTAGATTCTCGTATAATTAGTTTGCTCGGCAGTATTATTGTTTTAGATCCGGTTAATTTTGTTTTTCCTTTAATTAATGAAATAAGAATGGAAGCTGATTTTTTACCCATTTCATAAGCCGGCTGGTCTATGGTAGTAATTGAGGGAGTTACAAACTCAGTTATTGGATTATTAGAAAATCCGATTATTGCAACATCTCCCGGAATATTTAATCCAATCTTTTTTACGAGAATAGAAACACCTATTGCTACAGGATCATTAACTGCAAAAACCGCGTCGAACTTAATACCTTTATCGATAATATTTTTGATACTTCTTATTCCGTCATCTTCGTGCATCCCGCCGAAAACAACTAATTCTTCCTCAAAATTGTAACCATTATCAATTATGGCTTGTTTGTAACCCAAATATCGATTTTTACAACTAAGCAAATTCTGGGGTCCAGCCAAATGAACAATTCTTTTATATCCCGTAGCAATCAAATATTTTACAGCATCATAGCTCGATTTGTAATCGTCAATAACAACTTTGTATGTGTCCAATCCATCACAAACCCTATCGAAGAAAACAATCTTTACTCCCTTTTCCATCAGATTTCTGAAATGATCTAAATTATTTGTAGCTTGAGAAACTGAAACAATCAATCCCGAAATTCTATTCATATAAAGTGAATTTGCGTTTAGCTTCTCTCTTTCCTCATCTTCATTCGATTGTGAAACAATTACAGTAAAACCCGAATTATATGCTACCTCTTCGATGCCGCTTATAACTTTTGCAAAAAAATCATGTTTTATTTCGGGAACGATGATGCCTATTTGGTTTGAATGTTGGGCTTTAAGATTTCGCGCCATTACATTAGGTTCGTAACCTAGTTTCGCCGCCAAATCATGTATAAGTTTTTTTGTTTTAGGATTAATGCTGGGATTATCATTTAAAGCGCGGGAAATAGTTGAAGCTGAGAGCCCGAGATGCCTTGCTAAATCCTTTATTGTAACCTGATTCATTAATAAGTCCTGAAAACGCTCCTGAAAACGTTTGCAATATAATAAATTGGTTTTTTCTATACAATATATTTTATACGAAACTTCATAAAATGAATTATTTTTATTTGATTTAGCATATCATTAAAGACATTATACTTGGAATTTGATTGAATATTTTTAAAAATAAAAATAACCTGCCCGCAAATTTCGCGAACAGGTTATCATAATTTCCTTATTTCCGACTATTTTTTAAACTTAAAATCGTGCTTTTTCAAATTTTCCTTAGCTTTATCAATTGAAACTTCTTTTAGTTTCATTTCACATAAGGGGCATTTTCCCGCTTCGTCGGAAATAACATTCCAGCACATCTGATCCTGATATACCTTTCCGTCATTATTTTTATCGATAGAAACTAAATCAATTTCACCTTTTCTAACTATGGATGCGGATTCATGATTTTCGTGATTTTCGTGATTATTTTTTTCTGACATTTCGGTATGTTTATGCCCCTCTTTAGACTCACCGCAGCAGGAGCATTCTTTTTTATCACTTTTTTTATCTGACTTTTTATGTTTCATCTCTTTCATGTGATGATGTTTGATGGAATCCTGTTTTTCCTGAGCCGATAAATTTCCAGCCAAAAGAAATCCGGTAAATAACAAAGCTGTTAATAGGATTTTTGATATATTTTTCATGCATAACTCCTTTTAAGATAAATTAAGTATTAGTTAGTTTTATTGAGTACTTGTTTCATTTCTCTTTTTTTAATCGAATAATATATTGCCGGATAGACCGTAAGCTCCATAATCATGCTTGTTAAAATACCACCAACCATTGGAGCGGCTATTCTTTTCATTACATCAGATCCTGCGCCCATTCCAATAAGGATTGGAAGAAGCCCGAGCATTGTGGTCATTACTGTCATCATTTTTGGTCTAATTCTTTTGACCGCACCTTCAAATATGGCCTCTCGCAAATCGGTTAATGAATTTAATAATCCTTTCTTTTTATATTTTTCATATGCGAGATCCAGGTAAAGCAGCATTATAACACCTGTTTCCGCGTCTACACCAAGCAAGGCTATAATGCCCACCCAAACCGCAACGCTCATATTATAACCGGCAAGATACAAAAACCAAATCGCGCCGACCATAGAAAATGGAAGCGCAAGCAGAACAATACCGGTTTTCACCATAGATTTTGTATTCATATACAAAAGAACAATTACAATCAATAATGTTAAAGGTATAACCATCGACAAATGTTGGGACGCTCTTTCCATATATTCATACTGTCCGGACCACTTTAACGAATATCCGGCTGGCAATTTAATATTTTCGGATACAGCAATTTTCGCCTTATCCACAAATGATCCTACATCGGTTCCAGGCGTAAGGTCAACGAATACCCAAGTATTTGGTCGGGCATTCTCCGATTTTATCATCGGAGGTCCTTTTTTAATTTCTATTTTTCCCAATTGCTCCAAAGGCATACTTCCACCGTTCGGAAGTGGAACTAAAACTCTTTTAATTGATTCTATATTATCCCTATAATCACGCATATACCTTAAATTTACAGGGTACCTTTCCAGTCCTTCAACTGTTTTGGTTATATTCATTCCACCAACAGCCGACATAAAGACATCCTGCACATCAGCAATGGTTAAACCATAACGAGCAATCGCGTCTCTATCGATAGTATAATCGAGATAATTTCCGCCAACTGATCTTTCGGCATATGCCGATCTTGTGCCTTTAATTTGTTTTGCAACTTCCTCAACTTCTTTGCCCAGTTTTTGCAACACATTTAAATCAGGTCCAGCAATCTTAATTCCTACAGGTGTTTTAATGCCTGTAGAGAGCATATCGATACGTGTTTTAATCGGCATTGTCCAAGCGTTCGTTAGACCGGGTATTTGTATAGCGTTGTTCATTTCTTCAACAAGTTTATCCGGTGTCATACCGGGGCGCCATTGATCTTCAGGCTTAAGTTGAATAGTTGTTTCAATCATAGTTAACGGCGCCGGATCAGTTGCAGTTTCAGCTCTTCCAATTTTTCCCATAACCGATTTAACTTCAGGAAATGTTTTAATTATTTTATCGGTTTGTTGTAAAAGTTCACGCGCTTTTGTAACTGATATTCCGGGTAATGTAGTGGGCATATATAACAAATCACCCTCGTATAAAGGCGGCATAAATTCAGAACCGAGTTTTGAATATGGGATCAATGTTGCCAGCACTATAATTACAGCTGCGCCAATCACCCACCATCTTTTATTCATCACAAAATCAACTATGGGATGATAAATTTTTACAAGTATTTTTGTTAATGGGTTTTCGTCTTCTTTTTTCATTTTACCACGGACAAAAAGACCAAGCAAGACCGGTACTATTGTTACAGCAAGTATTGCTGCTGCCCCCATGGCATAAGTTTTAGTGAAAGCCAGGGGTCTAAAAAGCCTGCCTTCCTGCTGTTCCAGAGTAAATACGGGGATAAAAGAAATTGTTATTACAAGTAACGAATAGAAAATTGATGGTCCTACTTCTTTAGCTGACTCCACAATAATACGCCAATGCTCTCTCTGTTTATCCTTCGGTCTATCCCCCTCTTCTGACAAATGTTTATGAGCGTTTTCTACAAGTACTATTGAAGCATCTACCATCGCTCCTATTGCTATAGCTATACCGCCAAGGGACATTATATTAGCGTTAATTCCCTGAAATTTCATAATTAAAAACGAAACAAGTACGGCAGTCGGTAAAGTAAAAATTGCGACGAATGAACTCCTAAAATGAAGTAGGAATGCAATAATTACAATTGCGACGATTAACGTCTCCTCTAGTATTTTTCCTTTCAAATTATCAATTGCTTTAATAATTAGTCCAGATCGGTCGTAACCCTCATGAATCTGAACATCTTCAGGCAAAGACTTCTTTAATTGCTCCAATCTTTCTTTTACAAGTTCAATTACGGACAAAGCGTTTTCACCATACCTGATAATCACAATCCCGCCAACAACCTCACCTTCACCATTCCAATCTGCTATACCTCTTCGTAATTCCGGCCCAAGCTGAACATCTGCTACATCTCTTAAATAAACAGGCGTACCAGTGTTTGGAGAAACACCAATTGATATCTTTTTAATATCATCCAAATTTTTTATATATCCCAATCCGCGAACCATAAATTCCATTTCACCAATTTCAAGTAGTCTACCACCCACATCGTTATTGCTTTGTTTAATTGCCATCTTAACTTTTTGTAAAGGAATATTGTACGATGCAAGTTTATTGGGATCGAGGTTAACTTGATATTGTTTTACAAATCCGCCTATGCTGGCAACTTCGGCTACTCCGGGCAGAGCAGTTAATTCATATTTTAAAAAATAATCCTGTATTGACCTAAGCTCTTGTAAGTTCTTTGAGTCGGATTTAAGAACGTACTGGTAAACCCATCCCAATCCCGTAGCATCGGGACCTAATTGTGGATTTACACCTTCTGGAAGATTACCGCGTAAACTGGAAAGATATTCTAGTACCCGGCTGCGCGCCCAATATATATCGGTACCATCTTCAAAAATAATATACACCATCGAATATCCGAACATTGAATAACCGCGAACATCTTTTGCGTAAGGAACAGAAAGCATTTTTGTAGTTAGCGGATACGTTACCTGATCCTCAACTATTCGTGGACCCTGACCGGGGTATTCAGTCATAATAATTACCTGAACGTCACTTAAGTCAGGTATCGCGTCAATTTTAGTATTGTAAACCGCCCAGATTCCACTAACAATTAGTGCAATGGTGAATAATATTACTAAAAATTTATTGTTAACCGACCATTCTATTAACCTTGCAATTAAACCATCTTGCTCTTTATCGTTAAAATTCATGATATCCCCGGATTTTTATTTGGCTTTAAAGCCGTTATCCAATAAATTTTTCTTTGCTTCATCTAAAGTAACTTCCTTTAACTTCATTTCGCATAAAGGACATCTTCCCGCTTCATCCGAAATTACATTCCAATCCATAGGATCCTGAAAAACTTTACCATCTTTATTAATATCTAAAGCTTTCAAATCAATTAAACCTTCTCTTACAATTGATTGGGGTTCTACAATATTTTTTGAATCACTTAATTCCTTTTTTAATTCTTGTTTGGAGTGGTCGTGTATCTCATCAGTTTTAGTTTCTTTTGTTGAGATACTGAATTTATTATTTTCTGCATTGTCCTTTGTATTAAAATTGTCCCGTGATTCTGTAAACTGACTAACTGCCGCTTTTAGATTACTCTCCGAATCGATTAAGAACTGCGCAGAAGTTACAATTTTTATTCCTTCGCTCAATCCCTCGAGTACCTGATAATATCCATCAGAATAATCGCCAAGTGTTACATTTTGCGGCTTAAATTTTCCTTCACCGAGCGAAATAATTACTATATCTTTTCTGCCGCTCCTAATCACTGCGTTTTCGGGCACAACTAAAGTTTTTCCCAGATCCCTGCCTTTAATTGTAACGCTGGCAAGCATTGATGGTTTAAATAAATTATTAGTATTATTTATGTTTATCCTTATTTTCGCAGTTCTTGTTTTAGCATCAAGAGTGGGATAAATAAAATCGACTTTACCGTTGAATATTTTCCCGGGCAGAAAATTAAATCTTATTTCAGCCTGCGCACCGATAATAACTTTTGAAAGTTCGTATTCATAAATATCAGCCGTTAGCCACAAAGAATTTAAATTTGAAAACTGAATAAGCGGCATTCCCGGCATAACTTTTTGTCCCTCCAAAATATTTTTGGAGATAACCGTACCGCTTTTTGGCGCGTATAATGTATTAAATGTTTTCACTTCTTTCTGTGACTGCAGTAATTGTATATCGGTCTCAGACATTTCGAGAAGTTGAAGCTTTCGAACTGAATTTTTCACTAATTGATCGCCGCTCTTCAGTATATCTTTAATATCAGTATTACCTGTGGTTGTTTGATATGATAATGCGGTTAGTAATTCCTGCTGTGCAGTAACAAGTTCTGGTGAATAAATTTCCATAAGTTTATCGCCGGACTTAACTTTCTGACCGATATAATTTATATACAATTTATTTACCCATCCATTTACTCTTGTTGTTACAATATAATCTTCAATTTCGTTTGTGGTTAATATTCCATTAGTAACTATTACATTTGATAATCTTTTACTCATTACAGGTTCAGTTTTTACATTCATATTCTGAACCACAACCGGGTCTATTGAAATTACTCCCTCGCTAGCTGTTTCATCACTATATACAGGTATATAATCCATGCCCATTTCATCTTTTCTTGGATAATCCGAAATTATATTAGGGTCCATAGGTGAACGGTAAAACAGTATTTTTCTTTCCTCTTTATTCCCGTTTTTTATGGGTGTTAATTTCATTTCGCAAATAGGACAGTTGCCCGGCTCATCCGAAATAATTTCCGGATGCATTCCACATGAGTACAACTGTTTTTCGGTTGATGAGGATTGCTCTACAGGAGTCGGGTTAAAAAATAGGAAATAACCCCCAGCAATTAAACCAAAGGCAATAATTATCAGAATTATTATATTTTTACTTTTCATCTGTAAAACTCCGGAGATTAATAATTGTTTTTTCTTTCGCCGGTAAGAAATTCCAGCTGAGATAATTCTTTGAAGTACATTGTTCGAATGTTGTATAGTGTAGTCTCAATTTCGTAAAGTTTATTTTGAGCGTCCAAAACATTTATAAAATCTATATCGCCAACTTGGTAGCTGGAAAGTGAAATGTTTAATGACTGTTCAGCCTGCGGTAATAAACCCTCGGTAATTAATTTTTCGCGTTCTTTTAAGGATTGCAGATTGTTAATTGCCACACCGAAATTTTTGTTCAGCATTTGTATCGCGCTCTCGTACTGATCAGCATACATTTTCTGCATCAGCCGGCTTTCTTCAACTTTTGCGGATTTTTTTCCACCGTAATCGATAGGCAAATTTATTCCCACCATAAATGAAAGGAAATCGTTCGCTGGCATATTGGAGTTTTTTAATTGATCTCTTTGGGTATATTGAATGGAAAAATTAAAGTTTGGATAAAAATCATATTCGGCTAAATGCTCCATTAGTTTTGATTTTTCTTCCGCAAGTCTTAATCCTTTAAGAAAGGGTCTGTTTAATTTTGATGTTTCGTTAAGCGTATTAAAGGTAATATTTTCTTCAGGTATTTCCGGAACAACTGAAGTTGAAATATTTTCATCAATATTTCTAAGCATGTAATTATTTAAACCGGCAACATTTGATTTTTCTTTCCCTCTCAAATCTGCAAGTTTATCTTTTATTCTCGTCAACTCCAGTTCTATTTGAATTAAATTTTGCTGACTCGCTTTTGATACGGAGTATTTAATTCGCACTACTTCGGCAATTTTTTCAAGTATTGTTTTGTTTTCTTCAGCAATTCTTATTGATTCCCTGATAAATCGTAAATCATAATACATTTTGCTTATGTCGTTAACAATTTCGTTGGTTGCGTCGTCAATTTCCTGCTGATTTATCCCAACATCCTTGCTTTGAACATCCACGGCAGCGCTTAATTTGCCCGGGAAAGGTACAGATTGACTAATTCCCAGTATTTTACCAGACATAGGCTCTTCATCAAACTCAAACGAGTTTATCGGCAGACTCATAAGACCGAATGTTAACATCGGATCGGAAAGATTAGAAACTTGGGCTATTTTTGATTCAGAAATATTTTGTTTGTAACGCAATGCCCGCAGTTTTGGACTGACGTCTATCGATTTCGTTATTATTTTGTTTAATACCGAATCAATCACCTGCGAATTTATATTTAAACTGCTGAGTATTAACAGGAGTACGATCAGTACGGAATTTTTTTTCATAAACAATCCTTTAATCATTTTTTTTCTTTTGAACCTTATTAAATAATATTATTGTAATCGCCGTTATAATTATATAAATGACAAAATAAATTATATGTAATGTCGAATCATTCATTTTTACTCCTATAAATTATAGCCAAACTACATGCCACGATTATTCCTCATTTTTAAGTCAAAAACGAGCTTCTATTTGTGCGATGTTTTAAATATTTTAAATATTTTAAAAGAATTGTAGGTGTTGAGGATAAATCATGTTAATCCGTGAGTTTGTTGTTTCTGTAAAATTTCTAAAAATCAGCTATAAGGTTCTTGTGGAGGTAACTCTGAATGATTTTGAATTTACAGACTGAAAATGTAAATACAAGGAATTAAATTGATTTCTTATATAGTTCTACGATAACGACACTGAAACTAGCCTGGCATCAGAACAAGACTGTCGTATAATTAAACAATACCCATTTTTTTAACAGACGGTGCATAACTTACACTGTACGCGCAGGCTGCAATAACATGCCCGCCATTTTGGTCGCCTGCTATGTGTTATCTGTTTTTTTTAAAATTAAATGCATTGCCTTATCACTTGAAATATGTTTAATACACTTATATCCCAATGATGTGAGATCCAAATTCGAATAAAGATTTTCACCACTCCCTAAAATTATCGGCGATACAACTAAATGTAATTCATCTATTAATTTAGCCTTAAGATATTGACGAATCGTATTAACACCTCCGCCAAGTCTTACATCTTTGCCATTTGCTGAATCAAATGCTTTTTCAAGAGCTGCATTAATCCCATCCGTTACAAAGTGAAAAGTGGTACCACCTTCCATCTCAATAGATTCACGCTTATGATGAGTTAAGATAAAGACAGGAACATGATATGGCGGGTTTTCTCCCCACCATCCTCTCCAATTAACATTAGGTTCGCCACGATATGGACTAAACATATTTCGACCTAAAATCCAGGCGCCAATATTTTTAAAGCCATTTTCGGCAAACTCATTATCAACCCCTGATGTGCCTTCACTCTTTCCTAATACCTTTTGTTGAAAAGTTTTTGTGGGGAAAAACCATTGGTGAAGCTCTCCACCACGGACCCCTAAAGGATTCTCCAAGTTTTGAAGTGGTCCTGCGCCAAATCCATCAACTGATATTGTATAACTTTCAACACGTAATTTTTGCATCAATAAGTCCTTTCAATTTAGTTAACACCTAACTTGTAATTATCAATTTTGCTGTACAAAGTTGGTAATGAAATACCAAGTATTTTTGCGGCTTTTGGCTTATCCCAATTTACTCCTTTCAGTACCCGTTCGATATGGATTTTTTCGATATCGTTAAGTGAGTAGTTTAAATAATTATCGAATTCATAAGGGTGTGATTCAACTTTGGGAAGTAAAATATTTTCCTTCTCAAGCACATCACCTTTGGATAAAACTACCCCCTGCATAAGTGCGTTTTCCAATTCACGTACATTTCCAATCCATTCGTGTTTTTCTAAAATATTTATTACATCGTCCGGGATTTTCGAAACCGACTTATGCAGCTCTTTATTAATTTTATTAAGGAAATGATAAACCAGAGGTTGAATATCATCGCGTCTGTCTCTTAAAGGCGGAAGATTTACAGAAACTACATTTAATCTGTAATAAAGGTCTTCCCTAAATTTTCCATCATTCACCAATTTTACAAGATTTTTATTTGTAGCAGCGATTATACGAGCTTCCATTTTAATCATTGATTCGCCGCCTACTCTTTCAAATTCTTTTTCCTGCAAAACTCTCAATAATTTTATTTGCAGATTTGAGGAGATTTCCGAAATTTCATCGAGAAAAATAGTTCCGTCCCCTGCCAATTCAAATTTGCCCTTCTTATCTTTAATAGATCCAGTAAACGCCCCTTTTACATGACCGAAAAGTTCGCTTTCCAACAATGTTTCAGTTAAAGCCGTACAATTGACAGGTATAAATGGTGAATTTTTTGTAATACCACTGTAATGAATTGCTCTGGCCACCAATTCTTTTCCCGTTCCGCTTTCACCCTGCAGCAAAACCGTAACTCTGTTGGATGATACCTGACCAATTTTTTTGTAGATATCTTTCATTACAGTGGTTTTGCCAATAATTACATTTTTTAACTCATACGATTCCGCGTTGCTTCCAACAATGGCGTCAAGTTTATCGCTGAGTGTTTTATTTTCAAGAGCACGTTTAATTGTCAATTTCAGTTTTTCAATTTCCAGCGGTTTTTCAATAAAATCGTAAGCTCCCTGCTGCATTGCTTCAATAGTTGTTTGCATATCGTCGAAAGCAGTGATAATTATAAAATGAATGTTTGGGTCAAGTTGTTTTGTTTTTTTCAGTACCTCAATACCTGTAAATCCGGGCATCCGATAGTCACTAATCACAAGATCCGGTAATAAATTTGAAATTAGTTCCCATCCTTTTACCCCGTCTTCTGCTGAATAAACTTCAAATTTTTGCCTTTTAAGATAGTTTGACAAAGTCTCACGGATTGATTGATCATCGTCAATTACAACAATTTTTTCCATTTTTTTCTCTACTCCAATGGGAGATGAATTTCGAATATTGTTTTTCCTAAATCTGAAGCTTTAAGAGTAATTCTACCCCTGTGCTGTTCAATAATTTTTTGAACTACCGCTAATCCTAATCCTGTTCCCGATGATTTGGTTGTATAAAATGGTTCGAATATTTTTTCATGTAAATCATACGGAATCCCGTTACCATCATCTGTAAATCTAAGTATAAGATTTTTTAATTCAGTTTTTGATTCAATTGTTAAAAGACCGTTTTCTTTTGCAGATTCAAATGAATTTTCAATAATATTCAGGAATACCTGAAATAATTTTTCCCTATCGGCCAAAATTTTTTGATTTCCGACATTAACATTTATGTTAAATCTCTTATCTACAAACTGAAGTTCTGTCTGAGCTAACAAATCATAGAAAAGATCTTTTATGTCGAACCATTTTTTATCCAATTCCACCTGCCGCGCAAATTGTAATACTTGTTTAACAAGGTTGTTAAGACGGTTAATTTCCTTGTTAATTATTCCCATCGAGTACTTGTCCTCATCTGTTAGATCAATACTTTCGGCTAAAATATCAGAGTTCATTTTAATAGAAGTAAGAGGAGTTTTAATTTCATGGGCAAGAACTGCCGCCATTTTCCCTAGTGCTGCCAACTTTTCGGATTTAGCAAGCTGATTTTCTAAAATTTTAATATGTGTTATATCCACCGCAATTAATAAATTGCCTGCTGCCTGGTCCGAGTCGAAATAAAATGGTGATATTGTTAATAATAAAAATTTTGCACCATTTCCTGTCGATATTTTTACTTCTTCTTCGAAATTAACCGATCCATTATATTTAGCAAGGGATGTGGATAATTCGTTTAGTGAATTTTCATGTTTAGTAATTTCATAAATATTATTTTTTAATAATTTTTCTTTGCTGCTTTTATACAAAAAAGCAAACTGAGTGTTGAGTTCCAATATATTTCCCAATACATCGAATGCACAAATTGATGCGTTCGATTTTTCAAATGCGTTGATTAGTAGTGAAATTCTATGCTGCTTTTCTTTCAACTCAAAGGTATCCTTTCTTAAAGTATCCGACATTTCGTTAAAAGTTTCGGCTAGTAAACCTATTTCATCATTCGAATTAATATCCACCTTTAACCCATAATTACCTTTTTGAATTTGCGAAGTAATTTCTGTCAACTTATTAATTGGATTGGCGATAATCCTTGAAATAATAAAAGCCATAACTCCAGCTACAAGAATCCCGCCGGCAATGCTTATAATAAAATATTTTTGCCACTCTTCGCTGGTTTGTATATCAAAGAGAATTCTTCCTAAAGGGATTTGAATAAGCAGTATAACTACAGGAACAACTATTAGCGCCGCAAAAAATAATTTTTTATTTAATGAGAATGTTTGAATTTTGGAGACCGCTGCAGGGAACATATTAAATTTTGATATCGCAACTGTGGTCGTAAGAATAGCTCCGATAAAAAATGCGAGCGGGCTGATTTCAACCAAATAATAGAATCCGAGTATCCATGGCAGATATAATCCAAAAACAAAAGCCGTTATGTTTGTAACAATTAATCCTAATAATATTGTAAGCATTTGTGTTTTATATTCTTTAAAATCCGGCGATACAATTTTTTTTGTAAGAAGATAAATACTTAAACAGAGTAGAATTATATACCAAATCAAATAAATTGAATAATAACTGCTGTAATGTGCCTCAAAATGATGTTGATGCGCGTGTGATTCCTCAATTAGATAACCAAGCCAGATTGCGGCCAAAATTATTATCGAAGGAATAAGAAGAAATAATTTTAATCCCAAACCCATCTGTTTCTTATTGGGATAATAGTATGTGAAGAAAGTTAAGACAAGTATTATTAATAATAAAAAAGAATGGCAGGATTGGTCCAATATAGTTACATCACCCATCTGCATGAAAACAAAATGAACCGCGTGTGAGACCAGGTATCCTATAATCAGCGCAAGAGCAAGTATATAAAGTTTCCTATCTATTCCCCTTATGCTTCGGGAATAAATAATAAAAATTAATCCTATAGCGGAGATAATTGTAGCGGCGAGAAAAATAATGTTAAATACTGGTATCATATTCTAGGTTCTAAATTAATTTCTTATTGTCAGACCGATAAATATATTTAGTTAATTCCGGGACAATTTAATCGACTAAAGATGATTTTACACAAAAAATATTTTAATTTAATAAACAATATCAGATCCCCAGAGATAATCGTAGGTTTATAATAAATTTACAGAAAGTTTAATGTAACACCTGGTACTTACTTTGTACAAATCCGTTTAGAAATGAAGTTGTTTCCAGATGTTTCAATTTAATATCCTTATCAAATTCTCCGAACAGAGAAATTCCTTTACCTATAATTACAGGTAATCTTGTGATTATCAATTCATCAATTAATCCCTCGTTTAAAAAGGCCTGTATGGTTTTACCACCATCAACATATATATGTTTTGCGCCTTCCTTTTGTAATCGGATAATCAATTCTTTGGCAGAACCTCGCCTCAGTTCAACAGTAAGAGCTAAATTGTCAGAAATTGCTTCTAACGTATTACTTAATACGATAACTTTTTTACTGCCATACGGCCAATTTTGGAAAGTAAGAACTGATTGGAATGTGTTGCGTCCCATTACAATAGTGTCTATCGAATCTATAAATTTTTTATATCCAAAATCATCATTAATTTCCGATCCGATTGTTTCGTTTTCACTTCCATTCAACCAATCAAGTTCACCATTCTCCCTGGCAATAAATCCGTCAAGGCTTACGGCTATAAATACAGATGCTTTAATAATATTACCCATTTAATTTTTATCGAATATTTCACAGGAGATTGAAACTCTAAACAGTATTATAAATATTTTTATGATTATAAATTGTTCATAATTTTTTAAAACAACAATTTCTTCAGTCGGAAGACCGAAAATTTATTTGAAGTAAATGTTGTTCATCTGCAAAATTTACTATTCGCCTAATTCGTAAATTTTATGGAATCTATTGACCAACATGAAAACGATTCTAAGGATTTTGATGTATGTTAAAAAATAATCTGCTTCTTTACAAATATTGAAGCCGATTTAGAGGCGATGAATATAAAAGAAAATACTATTGCACTAATATCATTTTATTTGTCTGCGTATAAGATCCCGCTGATAATTTATAGAAATATATACCGCTGCTTAATTTATTACCGTCGAACACTACTTGATAACGACCATTTGATTTGTTTTCATCAACAAGAGTATCTACTTGCCTGCCTAAAACGTCATATACTACTAAACTAACATGAGCAGATGGAGTATTCAAGTTTATTGATATTGAATATTCGATTGTGGTGGAGGGATTAAATGGATTGGGATAATTTTGAGCCAGATTGTTTTTTAAAGGAATAAGCCAATCATGGGAATATTCAATTGTTGTGGGATTTAATGTGCCGAAAATCTCAAATTCTTTTAGGATATAACCGCTGTCTGTTGAACTTCTTTTCAATGCCACCAATCGTAAGTATCTGCCTTTTCCCGATAAACCGGTAACATCGTCAATCTCACCGTCACCTTTAGTTGTTACATATACAACGGAAGTTGTGCCGCTTTCAGAAAGCAATTGTATTTGATAGGTAACCGCATAAATATGACCCCAATTAATTTTTACCCTGTTAACATTTATATCTTTGCCCATATCTACCGATATCCACACGCTATTTTGATTACCGCTTATCCAGGCCGTATTTAAGTCGCCATCCACTGCTAAATCACCATAGTATCCTCTTTCGTTTGTGGAAGTTGAAGTTTTGCGTTTATACGCCCTGTTTAATTTGTCCGCATCAAGCAATTCAACCGTAACTGTACTGGTATCATTCTTGGCGCCACGGGAAATTAAAGTATAAGTTGTTGTTTCTGATGGAGAAACGGCAACTGAATCATTAGTATTTACAGCTTGACCATCCAGAGTAACAATTGACCCGCTGGAAGTATTCCAAACAAGATAGCATGTGTCGGATGCCGATTTTTCAAGAAGGAATGGATTAGCATAAAAAGATTTGATTTTTCCGGGGGGAATAAATTGAACCAGGACTTCCGCCTTGTCAGAAAGTTCACCCGTGGATGTGAGAGTAAATTTTGTATCTTCAGTTATAGTTACATCCATAGAGTCAATCGGGTTAACAGTCTGTCCATCTAAGGTTACTAATGATTCTGTAGAAGTTCGCCAGCGGATTGTAATCTTTTCATTTAATTCCGCGAACGCAGTATCTGATGTAAAAGTTATTATTTGTCCCGAAGGAATGTTTAAAATGGACTCACTCGCAAATTCAGCCATAATTTTATATCCATCCGAATTAGGGTGAACTCCATCCGGGAATAATTCAGGGTGAGGTAAAAAATAGTTATAGTAGTCTATCGTTAGAGTATTGGCAGAAGTATGAACTGAATCAATTAATGGAATAATCTGATCGTGTATAACTGAGTTTGTAATTCCCGCAAGGATTTTGAACGCGGGCGGAGGAAAAGCCAGGAATATTATTGGATCTTTGCCATCTTTTCTGAAATCCGAAATCATATCCATATAATCGCCATAAAACTCTTCTCCATAAGCCCAGTTTTGAGGTTTGCTGTCATTAGTACCGAGCATAATTAAAAGAATATGTGGATTAAAATCCTTCGCGTCCCAATATCTCTGCTGATTCCAATAAGGCATATCTCCCTTTTTAAGCATTGTGGTTCCGCTAATTCCAAAATTCTGAACATTGTAACCTGATCCCAGCAATTTAGCAAGCTGCTGAGGGTATGATTGGCTGTTATATCCACCATGTGTAATGCTGTTGCCAACACACGCGATTCTTATAGATGATTCTTGTGATAAAAGTATTGTATTCAAAAAAATAAACAGAATACAAAAGTGTGGAATAATTTTTAGGGAATTCATATCAGTCTCCATCTCTCAAAGTTTTTCAGAAGATACAGTCAAATAACAATACCATTTTAATAGCATTTCCATCCCGATTTTTTAGATTATGATTTTCATAAAATTTTATCAAAATAAGAATGTAAATTTTTCAGAATATCTTTTTATCAGCTCGAAAAAGGATTAAAAACGGAATATGATATTAAGTTATTTACTCAGGAAAACATATTCAATGTATAGAACAACAACTACAATGCCAGAATATTGCTTTTCAAAACTCCAATTAATTGACATTGACTTGTTGATTTATTTGAAAAAACGGTCTGTCAATTGTTCATAAATTAACTTTTATAAATAATTAATTATGAAATAATAGAGTTTACTTTATTGTTAGCCCTCTCTATAAATATTTTGCGTAGAATTCTTCTTTATATCAATTAATTAGTTGGGGTATGTAATTCCTATTTCAGATTAATTCTAAAATCTGGTATTTAAACTTTATTCGTTTCCATACGTCTGAAACTCGGTGAATAATTAAAATAATTTAGGATTTCCAGGATTTTTAAAAGAGGTTTTTAATGATAAAGTTTTTATTATGGATAATTGTATTGATCTTTTGTTGGCCCCTGGCGATTATCGCATTGATAATCTATCCTTTGGTATGGTTGATTCTTCTCCCATTCCGAATTCTCGGAATCGCAGTGGATGGTATACTTGATTTAATAACGGCGATAATTAAACTTCCCTCAAAAATAATTCGTTAATAAATAATGCGTAGGTCTATTATCTTTTTGTCATTCTAATTTGGTAAAACTATATCCTCTTACTTTTAGCACCGAAATTAATTTATCCAAATAATTATAAAATTTATCGGATCTTCTTTCGTCAGTTCCTACATGTGTAAGCAGAAAAAATCCGTTCAACCCGTTTGGATCTTTTTCTTCGTATTTTAAAATTCTCTTAAATATTTCTTGGCTGGACAAATAATTTTCACCTAGTTCCGGATATGTGTAGTCCGCATTCGAATATGTACCAGGAGTATAATTAATTAATGTTAAACCCAAAGCGTTAGTCCAATTAGCAATCTCCTGATTATACCATTCATAAGGAGGTAAAAAATATTTTGCATTATTTTTTTCGATCCCAAATTTTCTCATCTCTTCATAGTTGGATTTCAAATCTTCAATAAATTCTTCCTGCGTTAATAATAACGAATCTCTCTTTTCCCATGGTGCATATAAAAGATGTTTATCCGAATGCGCTCCAAGATAGTGTCCATTTTCAATTAATTTCTTAATTATATTTTCGTTTTCCGGAGTTCTGTAAAAATCCCCAGTGAAAAAAAACATACTTTTTATACCGTGCTTATTGAGGACATCGATAATAATTTCTGCTCCATCCGCAAAGTCACCGCCGGTAAATACTAGATGCAATTCTTTCTTTTTTATATTTGTCCGGATAATGCCCCCACTTTCATAATTAAAGGCAGAATCAATATTTGGATTTTGTTTTAATCCTTCGGCTTCTCTGCAAGAAAAGTAGTACGATAGACTCGCGGTACCATCCATAGTTGGTTCGTTTGAGGAATAATCTCCATAATCATCATGATAAACAACCAAATCAGATTGAAATTCTGCGTACTCGTCACCATTGAATAATGTAATTCCTAGTAACTTGTTATATATAGTTGAGTATACCGGTCCGTCTACTAATCCCCCGTCTATTTTATAATTATTTAAGTGCGTAAAAGCGGAATGCGGATCGGAAGGAGAATCTCCTAAATTCGGCATTCCAACTATCATACTTGTCCCCCAAGGATTACATCCGAACAACCAATCGAATAAGGCATTTTCCATCTCTTCATATTTTGTTTGACCAGTAACTTCGTAATATAATCTGCATTGAGTTAACATAGCAGCTACAAGATTATTCGAACACCAAATAAAAGGTATTCCATTGAGGAATACATTTTTTTCAGCTAGCTTAAAAACTAAATCAATACCATCCTCATAATATTTTTTAAATCTTTGTGATATTTCGTTACTGTTATTTCGGGCCAAATAGTAATGCCCCAAATTGATAAAAGGATACCATTGATAATGTTTAGCCGAATCACTGCCCATCCATGGAGTAAAAGGTTCTGATTCACCAAAATTAACAGCTTCAACCAGAAAATCAGTTTCGCCTGTAGCGTTAAAAATTACCGCAGCGGCAAGTTCCATATCATCTTTCCAGTTTTCTTCCTCATAAAAATAAGGGGCTCTGCAAGGAGCTGTCTGGCAGACACCCGGATTATCACCACCGAATTGATAAGCCTGCAATGCTTTTTTCTTCAGTAGCGCCGAGTAATCTGGGTAAATATCGCTGAATAATTCCGCACCCATGGCGAAAGCAGATGCATATTTCCCGGCTGTAGAAGCAATGCCGTTTGAACTGTTTTGGTGCTTCATTACGCCCTGCGGTTTACCAGTACAAAAATAAACGGGGCGTTCCAATCCTTTTCCGTAACTAATAGAGTCCTGATTAGGCAGCCTGAATCCCATATGATCACGATCATCGGCAATCTGATTAAACATAACAGCACTATCCGGATTCATTTTTATAAGCCAATCCAAACCCCATTTTGCTTCATCTAATATATCAGGAATACCATTTCCGCCGAAATCACCATTAGCATCGTATTCATCCTCAAAAACATTTGGATTATGTTGATAAGCAAATAACATTTGGAATGTTGCGTTAGCAGATGTGGTTACGTATTGCAGATAATCTGAAGCGTCATGCCATCCCCCGGTAACATCAATATGATTAGAATCTAATTGGGGATGATAAATGATATACCCGTCATCAGTATGACAAGAATCTTTAAGGAACGGATTGTACCCGCACCTCTGCTGGCGCATATATTTCAGTAAAAAATCGCTAATACCATCGTATACATCGTACGAAATCCTGAATGAATGTGATTTAGTATCGCCCACGACAATATAAAAAGCCCCCTCTTTTTGAAACGAGGAAAAATTTAATCTATAATTAGTATTAAAATTACCAAATGCTCCATAAAATTTAACACTGGAAAATTGTTCTATAAGTTCATCGGTAAGGGCATCGTGTATTTCGAAAGTATTAATCCGAACGTTATTATTGCTAAAATAAACAGCAACTTTTTGGGATGCCGGAAGATAGCCCAGCTGATTTATTCTCAGGTACCCTTCGCCGTAAACATTTGTAGCAATAATAAAAACCGAAAAAAGTGTTGCATAAAAAATTCTAAACCGCATAATTACCTCATCGGAATAACATATTCAATAAATAAGTGGAATTATTATTGCTTTAGCACAACAATATGAGAAGTTGTGGGTTTATTCTTAATTTCATTAATAATTGAGAACTTTCCTGCTTCTGCCAGTCCATGAATTCCGTTTTGAAGTACGAAAGACTTATAATTTTTATAATGATCTTTTCCTGCCACAAATTCAACGACTTCATTCAAAAATGTCCAAAAACCCGGCTTTCGGGGCACAAGATAATCACCAATTATAACATTTTTTGCGTTATCTGCCAATATCTTCAACAGTCTAATTCTATCCCTTAAATCAATTTCATGTATTACATAAGTTAAAATTGCGTAGTCATATTTTACCGAAGAGTTTTCAAGATAATTGAAAATGTCGGCATGACTAAATGAAATTATTGGTGATGATTTTTTTCTCAATAAAAAATTGGCTCGCTTAATATTTTTATTAGAGAGATCTATTCCTTGATAACTGGAAACTATATTCTCCAATATAAAACCGAGTCGGCCAGTTCCGCAACCGATATCTAATATTGCTGAGTTAGGTTTAATAATTGATTTAATAACAGAAAACATTTTATCCTGATTGGGCGCAATAATTTTATCATAGAACAATCCGTCGTACCAATGATTATTATTTTCTTTGTTCATGTTTTAAAAATCCCAAAAATTAATGTATAGTTAACGTTCAAGAACAATTTCATCAACAAATATAAAAGCATTTTTCCCGGCAGCCGAATGCCATGATGGACATAATCCCATATTTTGCGCTAGAATATTGAGATAACGTGTTTTTGCGTATACCGGAATACTAAATTCCTTAATTTCTTTTTTCCCCGCATCTTCTTTATTTCCAATTGTAATGCTGGGTAACTTTTCAAAATTATTTTTATCAATAGAAATTGAGCATGTTAATTTTTCCGGGAAGAAAATCCAGGAACCATGATCTTTAAGAAAGGATATTTTTATTTGTTTTATCTCAGTCTCAACCCCCAAATCGATAAGAGCGTTTAAGTCTACTATTCTGTAACCCTGCCATTTTCCGTCATGGAAATTTGATGTTCCCTTTATACCGTCAATTAAGCCGTTGTCGCCGCCCGCCGAATAGTTCGGTGAGTATTTTTCATCAATTTTTATTTTAGGATAAACTTCTCCCTCTTCCGTAAAAAAAGGTTCAGCCTGGTTATAGTATATAGCCCGCAAATAATCACGATTAAATATTTCACTGTAACCCAAATCTTTTCTGTAGGAAACTGCATATATTTTTCCGGATTCGTTAAGCACAATAGGTTTATCAAATTTTATTGAATTAGTATCAGGTAAACTGCCATCAAGAGTGTAATAAATTTCAGAGTTAATGTTCGTACATTTTAAATCAACCGATAAAGAATTATTAAAAATTGTTCTATCAGTAGTTTGGTAAGGGGAGAACATATAATTTTCTTCTATCGCTGTAAATTTATTTTTTAAGGAAGAATTTGGTCTGTCTTCCATTTTTAATCCAAGTTTATAATTTGGCGTATCCGACATTTCAAATGTAATTTCACCACCTTTTATCAATTCTTCGTGTCTGAGATATAATTTATTATATTCGGTATCATTAAGCTGAATACGTTTTAAATACTTATTCTTTTTAGAATTATTTTTTGTATTCAGTACAAATTTGTTTCCGTTTTCAAAGTTAATGGTGACCTTGTCAAATATCGGACTTCCAAATACATACTCATTACTGCCAGGTGTAACTGGATAAAAACCGATGGAACTAAATATATACCAGGAAGACATCTGACCGCAATCCTCGTTGCCACATAAACCGTCGCGTTTATCTGTGTACATTTCATCCAATATCTGCCTTACTTTCTCCTGGGTTTTATAAGCTTTCCCTGAGTAATTGTAAAGATAAGAGACATGATGACTCGGCTCGTTGCCATGCGCATACTGCCCTATTAAACCTGTAACATCAGAGGGCATTTGAAAGTTAGAATTGCTCGATGCTATGAACAGAGAATCCAGTTTAATTGAGAATGAATTATCGCCGCCCATTAAATTGATTAGAGTAAAAATATCCTGAGGAACAAACCACGTGTATTGCCAGGAACTTCCTTCAGTAAATTCACCGGATCCTAGAGGGAAAGGTTCCTCTGGAATAAAATTCGTTTTCCACCTGCCATCCGAATATCTTCCCCTGCTGAATTTGGTTTTATTGTCAAAAACATTTCTATAGTTAGAAGCACGATTGAGATAATATTTGTAATCATCCATTTCACCTAAAACTTTTGCCATTTGCGCTATACACCAGTCGTCATATGCATATTCAAGCGTCTTAGAAGATGCATCCTCTTCTTTATCCATAGGGATATACCGCAGCTTTTTATAATAGTCCAGCCCAAGGTGATCCTTCATGGACGTATTTTTGATTTCGTTATACAGAGCTTTAACGTCATAGTCTACAATATTTTTCATGAATGCGTCAACAATTACCGGAACTGAGTGATAGCCGATCATCGTGCCAGTTTCGTTACCGAGCAGTTCCCATACAGGAAGATTATTTTGTTGAATACTTTTATGATATAATGACTTAATAAAATCATTGGTTCGTTTTTGATCGATTAAAGTATAAAGCGGATGAGTAGAGCGGAATGTATCCCATAATGAAAATACAGAATAATGAGTATGATCTTCCGAAGTATAAATTTGACCATCCATACCTCGGTATCTGCCGTCAACATCTTCAAAAATATTTGGGACAATCATCGTATGATAAAGAGCCGTATAAAATATTTTTCTTTGTTCCTCACTTCCTCCTTCAACAATTATTTTATTTAACTCATCGTTCCATTTCATCTTCGCTGAATTACGAATTTCCTCAAAATTCCAGCCGGGTAATTCTTTATTCATATTTTCATTGGCACCTTTAATATCCACATGGGATATTGCAACCTTTACAATTAATATATTAGTCTCATCCAAGTCGAATTTTAATGACGCTTTTACCCTCTCTCCTTTAATCTCATTAAATTTATTATCAGATGTTCCGTTCAAATTAAACATGTGTTCTATTATAGGCCGACTGAACTCGGCAGTAAAAAAGATTTTTTGATCTTTTGCCCAGCCTTTTGAAAATCTATAACCTACAATTTTATTATTATTTATTATTTTAAGAAACGATTCTTTATTACCGTCTCCAATACCATGTGCAAGGTCTATTATAATTGCCGCATTGTTTGATTTGTTGTAAGTATATTTATGTAAACCCACTCTTTCAGTAGCTGTAAGCTCCGCGCTAATATCATAGTCATCCAATTCAACCGAATAGTACCCAGGTTCTGCGCATTCTTTAGAATGACTAAACCTGGATCTGTAACCTTCATCAGGATTATTTTTACTTCCCGGTTCGAACTTAACAGCACCGGTAACTGGCATTAGTAAAATATCTCCCAAATCCGCGCAGCCTGTTCCGCTTAAATGAGTATGACTAAATCCCATAATACTGCTGTCTGAAGAATGATACCCGGAGCACCAATCCCAGTCCTCAACTCCGGTATCAGGGCTTAATTGTACCATTCCAAATGGCAACACAGCACCTGGATACGTATGTCCGTGCTCAGAGGTTCCAATAAAGGGGTCTACGTATTCAATTAAGTTTTGTTGAGAATATAATAATGATGTGACCAGTAAAAGTGTTAAAAAGAAATTTTTCATATCGCGGTATTCCTCTTTTCCGAAGGTGAAAAATTAAAGGAATTAAAGATAAGACTATTTGATTAAATTGACTTGACAAATGAATATTTGAATAAATTTGACGGGCGGAATTAAATGTTTCGCCCATCAATTAAATTAAATTTTATAGTTATACTTCCAGCGGCTCTTTTTTATTATTATGAACATATTCTGCGCAGCTGAGAGCTGCAATTGTTCCATCGGCAACGGCTGTGGTAACTTGCCTGAATCTTTTAGCAATGGAATCACCTGCTGCATAAACACCGTGAATATTTGTAGCCATATTATTATCTACTACAATTTCATTGTTGCCGTTCAATTCAATAATACCTCTCAGCATTTCTGTATTTGGCACATATCCAATCAGAATAAAAACACCGTCAATATTCATTTCGGAAATATTACCCGATATTTTATTACGAATTCTAACCGCGTTCAACTTTTCATTTCCTGAGAATTCAACTATTTCGGAATCCATTATAAAATTTATTTTCGGATTATTCCTCGCCTCTTCAACATAATGTTCGAAAGCCTGAAAATGATCGAACTGGTGAACAACGGTAACTTTGGACGCATATTTTGTAAGCGAAACCGCCTCTTCTAAAGCCGAATTTCCACCGCCTACTACAATAATTTCTTTATCCTGGAAGAAATCGCCGTCGCAAGTAGCACAGTACGATATACCAAGCCCTTTAAATTTATCTTCACCTATGGCTCCTATAGTTCTTGACTTTCCACCGGTAGATATTATTACAGCATCAGATGTAAATGTTTCTTTATTATTAATTGTTACTTGCTTTGTTTCTTCAGTTAGCTGAATATCGGTTATTTTAATATTCGATCGAATTTTACAGCCGAACTTTTGTGCCTGAGATTTCATATTTCTTGCAAGTTCGTATCCACTAATATTTTCGACACCAGGATAATTTGCAATTTCGTGAGTTAGCACCATTTGTCCTCCGACGGCACCTTCATTTAGAATTAGCGTTTTCACCTTAGCGCGTGAAAGATAGATACCCGCGGTTAATCCGGCCGCACCAGCCCCAATAATTATAACATCATAGTTGTTTTGCATTTTTTTCTCTGCTCTAAAATTTAATAACATTGAAGCTATTCAAGGTGAATAGCTTCAAAAGTTTGGGTATTTATTTCCCGAATTTTTCGTCTAATATTTCCGTTATTTGATCGCGTGATTGAATACTGCTTGTTGCTTTTACCACTTTGCCGTTTTTATAATAAACCACAAATGGTAATCCGGCAAAATTTCTGCATTCGGGTAATTCTCTAATTACTTTCGCGTCAGGACTATCGAATTCCATATCGGCAAACTTTATATTCGAATACTCATTTTCTAGCTCTTCCATTGATTCGTAAACCGGTATACACATCGGTCCCATTCTACCGCAACATATCATTACATTTTCGTTGTTATTTAATAATTCCGTATGTTCAGTTAAGGACGCAACGTGTGTTAAGTTAGTTTGTAACATTTTTTCTACCAAAATTAATTATTGATTTTAATTTGATGTATTTTTTTTCTTAAGGATTCACGAATAGATTTTTTTTTTAATATTAACTTTCTTTTAAATATTTCATTTTAATTATTCCGCAAGTAGATTTTTATTAATTCTTATAATTATTTTGCATGCCAATATTTAAATAAACGATAATTATGAAATCAAAAGAAAAAGTATTTTCATTGTCTAAAAACAAAATTAATGTGCTGATCTTGGAAGGTATACACAAGAATGCAGTAGATTATTTTTATGAAAACGATTATACAAACGTCGAATACTTGAGTGGATCTCTTGAAAAAGATCAACTGATTAAAAAATTAAAAAATATTCATATCATTGGTATACGTTCCAGGACACACCTTACAAAAGATGTGCTTGACCACGCTAAAATGCTTATAGCTATTGGTTGTTACAGTATCGGTACAAATCAAGTCGATTTGGAGGCAGCCAAAATTAAAGGTATTCCAGTATTTAATGCACCGTTCTCCAATACACGGTCAGTGGCTGAGTTGGTAATTAGTGAATGTGTTTTTTTAATGAGGAGGATTCCCGAGAAGAACTTTGCGGCACATAAAGGTATTTGGTTAAAAGATGCCAGGTCTTCTTACGAGGTTCGCGGAAAAAATATTGGCATAGTGGGATATGGACATATTGGATCTCAAGTGTCTATATTAGCCGAAAATATGGGAATGAACGTTTTTTACTATGATATCGAAAATAAATTAAGTCTTGGGAATGCAAAAGCATGCTGTTCTTTAGAAGAGTTACTCGCTAAATCAGACGTTGTAACACTGCATGTTCCTGAAACTGAAGCAACCAAGAATATGATTTCCTCTAAAGAACTGAACCAGATGAAAAAGGGCGCTTGTTTAATAAACGCCTCACGCGGCAGTATTGTAAATATTGAAGATTTGTCCGAAGCAATGCAAAGTGAACATATTGCTGGGGCCGCTATTGATGTTTTTCCGGAGGAACCAGGTTCAAATAACGAAAAATTTGTTAATGTACTTCAAAACTTTCCGAACATTATTTTAACTCCTCATATAGGCGGCAGTACTGTGGAAGCTCAGGCCAGCATTGCTCTAGAGGTATCGGAAAAACTGATAAAATACAGTAACGTTGGTTCAACTATTGGTGCTACAAACTTTGTGGAGATTTCACTTAATCCAAATATTGAGACTCAAAGATATTTGCACATCCATAAAAATAAACCGGGAATATTGAATAAAATTACAAATGTATTTATGTCAAGAGGATTAAACATCTCAGCTCAATATTTACAGACAGATCCTTTTATTGGCTACGTGATTCTTGACATAGACAACGGAGTTGATTCGAGAGAAATTATGAAAGAATTAAAATCGATACCGGGAACAATAAAAACAAGAATGCTTAATTGAATATAATTATTCTATTAAAATTAAATTAAAACAACAGCAGAATTTAGCTGTTTCCGAAACAAATACAATAATTTCTTTTTACTTTAATCTAAGCTGGTTTTAAAGCAAGATTCAATAATTTATTCTCCAAAACCAATAAATCCTCCAACATTTGTTCCCTCATTATCTCTTTCTCTTCCAATATTTCCGGAATAAGATTTTTATAATAAGTTATACCATCTTGTAAGTTATTATAAAACTTATCAAGATAATCCTGTGATTGATTTGTAACATTTTCAGAGGATTCATCAAGCTTCTTGCTAAAATAATCAATATATAACATCAATTCCTTTAGGAACATATTTGGTCTATCAGACCGGGTAATCAAATTAATTTTACCGTAAATATGATCTACCATTTCTTTTAGCGTAACTATTTTTGAGAAGTAGGCCATATTAGGTCCCGGACAAACTGCTACCGCGCCGCTGTATTTTGACTCTATATTTTTTGTTTTAAGAGTTGATGCCGCTAAACCAACACACAAGCAGGATTTTTTTCCAAGATCCTTATAGAACGACTGAAAGTTGTTGCCCGCAACATTTGTTTTATTAAACTCGTCTGTTTTTTTATTTATATATCCTAAAGAAGCAGTACAAATCGGTTTATCGGAAAATTCTGTATTCGAAATCAGGAATTTTTTTGGACAAGAGCTGCCTGCTTTGCCTAAAATAATCTTTTCTTCCTTTTCAATCTCTTTACCGCTCGACCTCAAATTATTGAAAGGCACCCCCAGCGGTGATGAATCACTCAAATAAAGATCATCTTCTTTCGCTTCTGATAAATTAATTAACGTTTCATCATCAACATTCATAACTTCAGGAACCAGCAAAAATGGTGTGCCCCAGCCAACAGAATCAACTCCATACTTTCGTATTAAAAATTTTTGTTCACTAAAGTTACCTACTCCGCCCTGCACAGTTATCTTTAAATTCAACAAATTTACATCGATATTTTTATTTTGCTCCAAAAATGATTTAGCCAGTATTTCTCTATTCGAGTCTAAAAGTTCATCTCTTCTGTTCTTAAATTCTTCCATAATTGGGCCAAGCAGATATCCATCAGAAGCAAATGCATGCCCACCGCAATTTAACCCCGATTCTATACGGTATTCAGATACCCACAAACCCTTTTTCGCTAAAAATTTTCCGTGAATTAAAGCAGATCGGAAATCACTAACTTTAATAATTATTTTTTTTATAAACTTCCCATCAGTATCGGGATAAAAATCATCGAATTTTGTCATGTAAGTAAACAGTTTCGGATTCATTCCCGCTGAAAATATTATTGAACTGTGCAAATCACTATTTGCAAATCCTCTCAATGCTGAGTGAGCGTCGTTAAACTCTGCGGGGAGTATATTTCCATTAAGATCATAATTACTTTTATCCAGCTTAGTCATTATGTTTACATCAATAGATCCGCTATAAATATTGTCTTTAAGCCACTTATCGCACTGTTTTACAAAATGTTTGTCTTCCGAGAATAACATTTCGTTATATTTTATTTTTAATTCTGAAATCTCAGGAAGCATTTCAAAATATTTTTGCAATTCGCTGTCAGTTTCAAAAGGTGAATTCTTCAAATCGTTAAATTCTTTATCCACAATTCTGCCGAGCATATTTAAATAAGCCGTTATTCTTTTTGCGCGGGCGTCCTCTTCACCGGCTCCTATTGCGGAATATTCATAAGAATATTTATTGCAATAATGCTCGCGTAATTGTTCCATGAGAGTATCGTCTACCAAAGATACAACCGAAGATATTCCGTATTTCGCAACTTTTATTGGGCTATCTATTGAAAATCCTGTACCTAAAACAGGTATGTGAAATGTATGTGTGTTTGAACTTTTCATTTTTTAAAATATTTCCTAAATGATTAGATTTTTTTAGAAGAATAAAATATTTATAAGCTCTGAATAAATACGTTAATTCTCCCAGCAACAAAGAATTATATACTAAATGTTACGAGGTAATTTAATGGAATGGCTTTGGGTTTACAATCGGCAGAAAATACTTTTACAATAGTTTTACATTTCTCCAATCAAACTTTAGTAGCAGTAAAATAAAGAATAATGCTGGGTAGTTGGAAATAGATCAACAAATATTATTTTTTTTAATTAAGAGACTTTCGTAGTCGTCAATAATTTTATTAAAAAGTTGATTACTCTCCTCATTTACAATTTGGCGATTCGGGTCAGTTTCGAACCAATCCAAAGTTTTCTTTATTCCCTTATTAAAAGGAATGGAGGCAACAAAATCAGGAACAAATCTTTTTATTTTAGAGTTGTCAAAGATTACACTCCATGATTTATCTCCAAGTAGACTTCCATACAATCTTTCCGAATATCCGCCTATAAAATCGGATGGAATATGAACTATATTCGCTTCTACACCAACAGCGGCTGCTACTGATTGGTAAATTTGGTTCCAGGTTAAAAGTTCATCGGAGGTAATATGAAATGAATGTCCGATTGCCTGCTGGTGTCCCTGCAATCCATAAAAACCTTTAGCGAAATCTTCCGCATGAGTAATAGTCCAAAGTGAAGAACCATCTCCATGAACAAATATTTTTTTCCCTTTTTTTATTCTTTCAATTACGGTGTATTCCGTCCATCCTCCGAATATTACAGGTATAACTGTATCATAAGTTAAGGATGGTCGCACTATAGTAACTGGAAAATTTTCTTCCTGGTATGCTCTGTTAAGCCTTTCTTCACACTTAATTTTGTTTTGAGAATATAGCCAGTATGGGTTGAACAATGGTGTTGATTCTGTAATTATTGGATGTTTAGGGGGTTTTTGATAAACCGACGCTGAACTTATAAAAATATATTGATTTGTTTTTGAGCGAAATAAATCTAAATCTTTTTCAATGTCATTTGTTTCAAACGCTATCCAATTTACAACAACATCCCACTTATAATTTTTTAGTTTATATTTTAGTTCGTCATAATTTTTATAATCTGCAGTAATTATTTTTACACCGGGAATTGTAACATTTTTGGTTCCTCTTGTTAATAGAAACAATTCAATTCCGTTTTGAATACAGAGTTTGCTAACCGAGGTGCTTATATTACCCGTGCCGCCAATAAATAATACTTTCATTCTATTTCCCCTGCTAATTTAGGTTATAAATCATTTATTGGTTTAATATTTCTACCTGAATAAAGTCTTTTTTACTTCACCCAAATCATTTTCTTTCAAATAATTGTAACTTCCTCTAATTGCATCGTATATATCCGATTTACACTCATCAAATTCAACAACCATCCACTCTGTATTTCCATTAGCGGCAGCAACTATTGAAGGAATATTTATGGAGCCTTCTCCCAGTACTGTTTGCTGATGAACCGGTTTTCCTGTGGTTGCGGGACCATCTTTTATATGAAGGAGCGGAGCCCTCTTACCAAAATCACCAACCACTTTTGCTGGATCTAACCCGGCTGTTTTAGTCCAGTAAACATCTATTTCAAAAATTATTTCCGGGTCAAGATTTTCTTTTAAATAATAAAACGGAGTAATATTATTAAATTTTTCAAATTCCCACCAATGATTATGAAGTCCGAACTTAAGCCCATTAGTTTTACAAAACGCTGCCGCATTATTAAATCGTTCGACAGTATTTTTTAAAGCATCCAAAGATTTATATTTTTGATCCTCCGGCCAGCCATGAAACACCGCGTATTTTGCTTTATAGACCTCAGCCATTTTTAATAAAACGGTTTTTTGATTTTCCTCGGGAAGTTCGCAATGCATGCTGAAAACTTCCAGATTATTATTCTGGAGACTTTTTGCAACTCGTTTAATTGAAATATTATTAGGTAGGAAATAAGTTTCAACACCCTCGTATCCAATTTCAGCAATTTTAGAAATCGCTCTATCAAAGTTTTTTTCCATTTCGTTACGAACTGTGTAAAGTTGTATCCCAATTTTACCTTTTTTTGAACCGGGAATCTCGGTAAACTTATATCCGGGCAACGATACGGTAAGGGCTGTCATTCCGGCGTATTTCAAAAAAGTTCTTCTTGATAAGTTTAGTTTATTCATTAATACTTTCCATATATTTTTATTTCTGCATGATTATTTCATAATTGGTCTGTTATTCCGAAACAAGTCTATAGCTGACAAACGAAAATTTTTTACTATCGGGTGACCAGGAAGGAACGTTTATCGTTCCCTGACCCCCAAAAAGTTTGGCAATAATAATCGGGTCGCCTCCATCCATTTGCATAAGCCGGAGTACCACATCCTTATTAGGCGGGTGACCTTCAACATTTTTATCATAGGAGATAAAAACAAGCCATTTACTGTCAGGAGAAGGATGTGCGAACCAATCGCCGTAATCGTCGTCAGGTGTCCATTGCTTTTGTTCGGATCCGTCAATATTCATTCTCCATATTTTCATCTGTCCGGTTCGGTTGGAATTAAAAAATATGTGCTTTCCATCCGGCGAATAATCCGGACCATCATCAAGTCCGGGTGCATCTGTCAAACGGCTTTCTATGCCTCCTTCAACCGAAATTGTATAAACATCGTATTCACCATTTCTTAGCGCACAATAGGCAAGTCTATTTCCATCAGGCGACCATCCGTGCCAATAAGAAGGACCATTATCAGTAATTAATTTTGGTTCGCCTCCATCCACCGGTAATGTATAAATCCTCGAGTTTCCATCTTCAGAATGGTGGCTAATTACAATCTTTTTACCATCCGGTGATATTCCATGATCATTATTGCAGTTATTGGCGAAAGAGGTATTAATCAATTCAGGAAAACCACCGTTAATTGAAATTTTATACAATTTTCCCTTTGAGTTGTATAACAAATACTCACCGTCTCTGCTCCAATTCGGGGCTTCGAAATGTTCTTTTGCCCTACGAATAATTTTGCGTACTCCCGAATCTATGTCGAAGATTTCCAATGTACTCTCAATAATTCTATTATCCATCTCCGCGGTTTTAACTAGATTGAAACCCACATTAGAGAATAAAGCTGTCTCATACATTGTAGAATCGTGGGAGCATACCACGAGTCCCGCAAATAAATCACCAATTAATGGTACTGTAATTGTTCCAACATTTAGAATTGTTCCATCTTTTTGTCGGAGCCCGAAAGTAAATTGATCTCCTGTTTTATCCAACAGCAATGACGCTTCAATTTTTACAGGCGCTTGCAGTTCAAAAGTTTCTCCTCCTTTTACAGGGCGATATTGCATGGAAAGTAATCCATCACCATGAAGAACGACATCAACATATGCATCATCGTTATCCATTCCAGACCTTATCATTAAGCCTGCTTTCCTATGTTCGTGCTTGCCGTTATCATCCCATGTGATATTTGCGGTTAAAAATAAATCGCCATCCACTTTTCTTGAAACAAAAAAGAATTCATCTTCTTCCGCCCAAATATTATTGCCGCTTCCAGTAATCAAGTACTCATCATTTTCAAAATTATAAAGTAATTTCCCCGGCAGCGTGTTGTCCCCGATATCCAAAGCACTTTCGAATAAACCCTTGTCCCGACTGATTGTTTGCATAAATATATGTTCCGGACTTAAAAAAAGAATTACAATAATTGTAAAAATTAATCGTGTATAGATTTTATAAAAAATCGAGGACCTATTAATTTTAGAAGTGATCATTAATTTCTCCTTTTCAATTTTTTTAATATAATAAACCCTCTAATTGGAACATTAATAACAAGTTTATCATAAACTGTTTTTATTTGATGAATATAGAAATATTCGAAAAATGAATTATAATTATTTTATAAAAGTTATTCTGCTACAATTAATATAATGCTATTTTGAAATTTTTTAATTCTTTATCCAATGCTTTAGCATTACCGGTAATTGAATTCAGCAAATCCCAAAATTTAGCACCATGATTTTTATGAATAGTATGCACCAGCTCATGAATTATAACATAGTCTATTAAATGATTTGGGATTCGCATTAAATGTATGGATAAATTAATGTTGTTGCGAATTGAACAACTCCCCCATCTGGATCTAATATTTTTTAATCTAAGTTGATTATAAGGCAGCGATAAATTATTGGAGAAATAATTAACTCTATCCGGCAGGTACAATAAAGCTTCTTTTTTTAATGCAGCATCTATACCTTTTTTTATAGCAATCTGTACAATTTCCTCTCGCACGCTAATATTTTTAGGGTACGATACGTTAATTTTATTATCTGCTACTCTTATCTTAATTGTTTCTTTTTCCGTTTGAACCAAATGAAGGCTGTGAAAACGGGTTTTATAAGTCGAATTTTCGTCAAAGACAATTTGTTTGGATTCAATTTTTTTTATATTTATTTGATGCTGTTTTATCCAATCAATTTTGCCTTCAACTATCCATTCCGCTTCACCGTAGCCCATGTTTGTTGGAACGGAGACGCGTACACCTTTGAATGGTTGTAATTTAATATTCAGATTTTTTGCCCTCTTGCTTTTAATAAAACTGACCGGGCCTATTTGATCAATATTTATAATCATAAGTTTTAATTTTATGCAACCATAATTAGTTTAGAAGTGAATTAATAAATTAAAACCAGTTGAATTAAAATCGGAATATGGGATAAGAGAAATATTATTTCCTTCATTACCATTTTCACCTAAGTTAGCTATTGTATTACCGACTGCGAATCCAATTATAGCCGACATTACCGTATCAGAGAACCAATGATTATCCGAATAAATCCTCTGGTAGGCAGTTAAACCTGCAAGTGAAAAAAGACCTATGGATGCTAAAGAATTATCGAGACGGGCAGCTAATACTGATGAAATGGTAAAAGCTATTACAGTATGACCGGAGGGAAATGAATTAAATGGATTTGTAAATTGAACTGGAGAAAATTCATAAGCTCCCTTCTGTAAATATGGTCTAGTACGCCCAAAAGCCATTTTCATAAATTGAACGATAGTCTTCGAGATAAAAAGTGATTCGAACAATAATCGCCCTGTTTTACGCAATTCATCATTTTCAGTAAAATATCCTGCCGTATAAAATAATACCGGACATAGCATAGCGCTTTCATCTGTCCCATATAACTCAGCAATTTCAGAGATAGAATTCATTGTTTTTGTATGATTTTTTGAAACTTTATAACGAATACTTTCATCCTGGGGAATAAAAAATCCGACCGTACCCAAAACAAAAGCATATCGAAGTACATCATTGCCTTGATCAATTGACGCTTTGGAAGTAAATTCAAAAAAATCATCCACCGCAACATTAAGATCATTTTTAATGATTTGCTTCAGTTCGAATTCTGACTCGGTTTTTTCAAAATTATAATGTGTTTTAACTTGCGCGAAATTCAGCACATTAATTAAAAATAGCAGAAATAAATATTTCATTTTATTGACTGGTTTAAAGTGTTTTATTTGTAAAATAATAATTCTGTCACGAATATATAAATTGTATTCGTTAGTAAACAATTTTCTTGAAATTTCTTTTTAAATCAGTTCCTTTTTGGGGTATTTATTCGGACATTTTCTGCTTAAGCTGTAAATAGCGAGGTTTAGTTTTCTAGATGTGTATCACAAAAATCAACAACTACTATTCGGAGTATTTTGATTAACAATAATTATATAGTTTAGGTGTTAAAAGGGTAATTAATTTTGCGCATATTTTTGCACAAATTGGTTCTTTTTCAAACTTTTTAGACTAATTTTTAGGATTTAATTTTCGATGGTATTGATAAATATTTCTAAAATAAATTTTATGGACTTATTCAAAAATATCTCACAAAAAAAGCAACCAATAAGGACAAAACAAATAATAATTTGTAAACTCAGTATTAAGGAATTAATTGGCTTTCAATCATTTATTTTACTAAACGATTAAGCCTAATGATTTTCAGAATTTTATGAAAATTGCAAAACACATAACTATAATTTTGATTTATTTTTTGATGCTAGATTTGAACGGCCAGGATTTATATCAAGAATATACAACAAAACTTAATAAACTTTCCCCAAAACAATCCGTGGATTCAGCAGTTGTAATTATTTCTGCTCTACGGAACACTCAACCATGGATAGGTATTAAATTAGGCCACTACTACCTTTCATTGGCAAAATCTCAAAATCATTTAAAAGGAATGGCTAAAATATTAGATGAAATGGGTGTATGCTATAGAAAATTGGGAAAGTTAGCGGAGGCTTATTCTAATTCTGCAGATGCTTACGATATTTATGAGTCACTTAACGATAGTATTGGAATGTCTTTTTGTCTTAGTAATATTGGAAATGTATATTTTAATTATGGTGATTATCAAAAGGCAATAGAGAATTTTGAAAAATCATTACTGATCAAAGAAAAACTTCATGATCAAAAACAAATAAGTTATACTCTCAGTTATTTAGGCCGGGCATATAAAGAATCAGGGAAAATGAGTAATGCGAGAGAGCTCTTTTTTAGAGCTCTTTCAATAGATAAAAAATTTAGAAACACACTTCAGCTTTCTAAAACTTTAACTTATCTGGGCGAATTGGAATTATTGGAGAAAAATTTCTATCTCTCAGGAAAATATTTAAATGATGCCCTAACCATTTTCAGAGAAGAACAAAATTATTTTCAAATAGCTAATTTGTCAGTAATTCTTATGAAATATTACATCCAAATGGGAGATGATAATAAATTTTTATTAATAGCCCACGAAGGACTTAACAGCGCACTTGCTGTAGATTCTAAAATTAAACAAATGGAGATCGAAAAATTTCTTTATCTATTCTACGAATCAAAGGGTGATAAAGAAAATTCATTTTTACATCTAAAATTGCAAAATGAACTGCTTACACAAGTTTATAATGATGAAAGGACCCAATCGATTAATGAGATTACAGATTTATACGCATTACGTAAGGAGCGCCAGAACCTAGAACATAAATATGAGCTGGAACAACTGCAATCGGAGTTTAGTAATTATATAATTTATTTGATTAGTGCAGTTGCATTCTTAGTAGTGCTGTCACTCCTTTTCACCATACAAAAATACCGCCAGAGAAAAAAGTTAAATACTCTTTTGTCGGAAAAAACTAAACAATTAGATGAGTCGAATAAAAAACTTATGGATATGATTTCGGTAAGGGACACGATTTTTTCGATAATAGCTCATGATCTTAAAAATCCCTTCAATCATCTTATTAATGCGTCCACAATGTTATACGACGACTTTGATAATATGAATGATGATGATAAAAAGGCCCTTATTAAAACAATGGGTGATGTTTCGGACAAAGCTTATGATATATTAAGGAATTTGCTGGATTGGGCGGTTATTCAGGCTGGAAATCTACAATTACATTCCGAAAAATTTGATATGAAATATTTGATTGTCGAAGTTATTAGTCTGCAACAAATTCTATCCGGCTATAAAAACGTAACTTTCTATAATGAAATTAATGAGAGCTGTGAGGTTTATGCGGATAAAAATTCGGTAAATACTGTTTTGCGTAATCTGCTTAGCAACTCGGTAAAATTTACGCATGATGGCGGTAAGATTGAAATTTTTTCAGAGTTAAGAGACAGCGAAGTAATTATAAATGTTAAAGATAATGGAATAGGCATTCCGGAGGCACTTATAGAGAGTGTTTTTGAAGCTAATCCGCAGAAAGCCAGACAAGGAACATTAAACGAAAAAGGTTCGGGTGTCGGGTTAATTTTATGCAAAGAATTAATTGAAAAAAATGGAGGACAAATATGGGTATCTAATACTTCGAACGATGGAAGCGTCTTCTCCTTTTCAGTACCACTTGCAAATTAAACGAGATAAAACAAATCTCGTTTTTCACTTTACAATTTGATTAAAACGAACTAATACTTAGGGAATTCACCAAAATAATTCATGTACTGATTTGAACTTTCCCCGTATGATTCTATATCATGATCCTTTATTTTATAAGTACAATGTTCCCCTTCAACGCCGGAAAATAATATTTCATAAACCGCCTGGTTGTCATCCCGCATCAGAACTTTAACTAAATTTTTATTGAATTCGAGTGCAGCAAGGTTTGAGTGGCAAACGGGACAAAAAAACTCTGTTTGATCACCTTTCTCTGGGATAAAAGTAGGATTTGTTTTTTTTCTGTAATTTCCTAATTCCGGGCTCAAAGAAATCAAACCAACTTTGCCATCGTGTGCTTTTAGAGAAAGAATAATATTCCCTTCAATATTAAGAAATCCTTTACAGTAAGGACAAATAAAATCGTTTCCCATCATTTTTCCCAGAATGTTTAAATTTGTGTACACAAATATACGCTGACATTTTTTTTATTCCACTTCATTTTCTATTATTTCTTAGATTTTTTTATTTCCACTTAGCAAAATCAGTAGTTTTATTCAATAAACTGAGGATAATAAACATTTTTTTCGATAAGAATTTGGCATTATTTAGTGAGCGAGAAAAAAACTTTTATCTTATTTATCAACACATCAAGTTTATGGATTTTTTTATGTCCCGATTCTTCAATTTTCTCGATATTTATTTTTTGTCTATTGTTTATCACCATACTGATTTCCTTTACAATTTCTGACCTAGTTTGTAAAACAGGGGCTAAATCATTTTTTGTTATTTCGAAAACACGCGATTCAGTGATCGCCTTTACAGTCGCGCATCTTTTTTCGCCGGTAAGCAGCGACATCTCGCCGAAAAATCCGCCCGGTGCAATTTTACCAACAATAATTTTATCGCCACTTTCTGATGTAATATAAACTTCCAAAAAGCCTTCAATCAAAATAAACATTGAATTTCCTTCGTCCCCCTGTACAATAATGTTACAATTTTCTTTAACTGTTGCGGGAGAAATATTCTCTGATAATTTCTTAAGTTCAGCTTCACTAAAAGAGTTAAAAAATTCTATTGAGGAAAGAATTTTTATTCTATTCAAAGTAGAATTCATACTTAAATTTTTATCGGACATTTTCGTATAGAATATTTCATTTTTAGGAAAAGCTGTGTACACTCCGGCTTTAGATAAATGATTTATTATTGTCGATAGAATTTTATCTTTTGCTTCTGAAGGCGTATTCTCCTGCCAGGGATTAAGTAAAAATTTTACCGAGTATTCAATTCCTGCATTTGAAGTATTATGGACTAATATTTTTGGATTTGCACCTTTTGAGATTGAGTTTTCGTTACATGCTTGTATAGCCCCTGCAAACAATATTCGTTTTGCTCTTTCAATTGGTATGGAGAAATCCAAACAAATTATTATTTCAAATTCCGTTTCTTTACTTATTCCCCAATAATTTTTTATTATAAACTCGTCCTCCAATAAATTATTTGGAATAAGAACTATGCAGTTGCTTTCCGTTTTAATGCGAGTTCCTCTTCTTCCAATATCATATACTTCCCCAGTAACGACCTGTGCTCCCGATCTATTAATAAGTTCTATCCAATCGCCTATATTGAAAGGATGTTCGGATGAAAGATATTTTGTGCTTATAAGTGAAAGAATTTTCGGACGCAGTAAAGTTCCCAAAACAAGAAATATTAGTAGTAAAAAATAAAAAATAGAAGAAGGGGCCAGATTAATAACACCGAATAATATAATTGCTATTACTATTGTATAAACTAAAATTGAAGTAAAGTCCTGAATTTTTTGACCTATTAAACTGCTGGAGCCAAAACGAACCAATCCACCCCATATAAAGACACAAATGGAAAGATTAATCAAGTGTCCCACTGTTAACCAAAGTGTGGTATTTATAAGATAATAAAAAAGTTTATCCATCAAAACGCCTTGCGCTTCTGCTCCCGTAGGAAACTCAAACAAACCTGATTTGGATAAGATTAATAAAAGTACCAAAAGTATGGAGGGTATTAAAAAACTACCGGTTCGGGGATATTTCATTTTCTCACCAGAATAATGAGACAATTATGTATTTAAAAATAAACAATTAGTATAAATTTTACGCTGTATTATTATAATTTTTTCAAAGTTTAAAAATTAAGATGCTAGCATCTACTTCCACTTAAAATCGGTTCTTTATAGTCGATTTGCAAAAACAAAGCAGATTTGAATGATAATTGTCGGCAGGGATTCATTTTATGTAAAACGCTAAAATTTAAATAAATGATTACCGATGCCAGAATAGAGAATATTTAGGGTCAGCAGGAATAATTTGGAAACCGTAGAGTTAAAAATTGGTTTTTAAATTTCGATATCAGTCTCCGCCATAGGCAGACAAGTCGGTAACCTGGTTTGTTATTTATATGACATATTTGGAAGTGAAGGGATTTATTAAGTTTTATGAGAATCCAGCAAATAAATCCTTCTGCTACTCACATCGGAAAAAGCTTAATCTATCAACTGACAGATCAATTTCTTAATCAGTTTAAAATAAAAAAGCCAGGCTCCGCCAGAGGCGGACAAGTCGGTAACCTGGTTTGTTATTTAGATGACAAACTTGTAAGTGAAGGGATTTATTAAGTTTTATGACAATCCAGCTAATAAATACTTTAACTACTCACATCGGAAAAAGCTTAATCTATCAACTGACAGGTCAATTTCTTAATCAGTTTAAAATAAAAAAGCCAGGCTCGGTAACCTGGCTTGCCGTTAAGTGGGCAGAGACGGAATTGAACCGCCGACACATGGATTTTCAGTCCATTGCTCTACCGACTGAGCTATCTGCCCTTAAAAGCGATTCCAAATTTATAGAAATTGAAAACAAAAACAAAATAAAAATCTTTTTTTATGATATTTTTTTAAATTAGTAGAGCCGCAATCGCCAATATATCGATAATTACTAATGTAACGCTTACTTCTTTGTATTTTCCTAACGCAAGTTTTATAACGGTCCAACTTATAAAACTCCAGATTATTCCCTGAGTAATTGAATATGTAAGCGGAATAAGTATCATTCCAAAAAAAGCGGGTATTGCGTCGTCAAACTGTGTCCAATTAATTTTAAGGACAGGCTTCATCATGAACACGCCAACCAATATTAATGCGGGAGCTGTAGCAATTGCAGGAACTATCGATAATAGTGGTGAAAAGAACATAAATGGCAGGAACAATAACCCCGCAACAATTGCAGTTAAACCTGTTCTTCCCCCTTCTTCAACACCTGTGGCCGATTCAATATAACTTGTACCGGAACTTGTTCCAAAAATACCGGAAATAGTTGTTGAAACCGCATCTACAATTAATGATTCTTTAATGTTTCTAGGCTCACCTTCTTTATCAACAAGGTCAGCTGCTTCTGCTACACCAATAAAAGTTGATAAAGAATCGAACATATCAGTAAAAAGAAAAGCAAAAACTACCGGAAACATCGCCAGTGTTAAGGAATCTATAAGATTCATACTTAAAAAGACACTGAAATCGGGGTAAGAAAATAAACCCTTCCAGGTTACAAGAGTTGCCACTCCATAATTGATTTCGGCGGCGTTTCCATATAATCTGCCGATAGGGATTGATAGAATGGTAGTGATAGCTATTCCTAAAATTATGGCGCCTTTTAATCTCTTAATAATAAGAATCGAAGTAATAAATAAACCAATCAGGAATGTAATGCTTATAGAGTCTAACGAACCTATAGAAACCAGAGTGGCAGGATTATCTACAATAAATTTAGCATTTACAAAACCTATAAAAGTAATAAATAATCCTATACCGGCAGAAATTGCGAATCTGATTTGTTTCGGAATTGCATGAACAATCTTTGTTCGTATGTTGAAAATAGAAAGAAGCAAAAATACAATACCAGACCAAAACACTGCACCAAGAGCAACTTCCCACTTTACCCCCATTCCAAGAACAACTGAATAAGTAAAAAATGTGTTAAGTCCCATACCGGGGGCTAATACAATAGGATTTTTAGCATAAATTCCCATCATAATACTGCTGAATGCACTTACCAAAATCGTTGCTGTAAGAACTCCGCCGAATGGCATTCCGGTATTCGCTATGATCGCTGGATTGACAACAATAATGTACATTGTTGCCAGAAATGTTGTTATCCCGGCAACAACTTCAGTTTTAAAGTCAGTTTTATTTTCGGTGAAGTTAAAATATTCTTTCATAATAATTTATCCCGATTAGTTAAAAATTCCATTTAACACCAAGTGTGGGCATTACTTCAATTTCATACTCACCTTTATCATTTGGAGGCAGGAATTTATTGCTAATTTCTACTTCGCCACCGACGGATAAATGTTTATCTATATTATACCAAAGCTGAGGTTCTGTTAGAAGAACAAATTCTTTATCATCATTTGCGTCGCTTCTGGTCCATAAATCTAAGAATCCTGTAAAATGTAATTTACCGTCAAGCAAAGGGACAAACCATACAGTGGTCAACTGCATATCTGATCCTGTTGATAAATAATCTTTTCTATATAATAAATCGGTATTAAGTGTTACGAATCCAAGGTTTATAGGATAGCTTGCTCCGGCTAAAACGATATGTCCTAATGGACCCCATGGAGCTGTTCCATCATTGTATTGAATTGTTGCAGACAAGCCCTTTACCCAAGGGATACTTATATAACGGGCAATTTCAAAATAAGCCAATGAAAGTGAATTGTTGCCTTGCCTGTTATAATCAAAATCCACAAAAAAGAATGTCGCGCCATATTCATCAGGTTTGAACATCTCAATAGTACTTGTAAAATAATCTCTACCTTCACCTAAATCATAGTGTAATTGAATGTTTTGAGCGCTAATATCAGCGACAATAAAGAGTAAAATCACAAAAAATTTCTTCATTAAAATCTCCTTTGATTATTTTGATTTTGGTAACAACAGATTTAATAAAACGCCTATAATTCCGGCCAAACCAATACCGGCTAATTGAAAATCTCCATAACCTAATGCCATATCACCTATTCCAAAAACTAGTATTACAGCTACTATAACAAGATTACGAGAATTTGACATGTTGACTTTATGGTTAACTAATGAACCGATTCCGATGGCGGCGATCATTCCGAAAAGCAATACCATTATTCCACCCATAACTGGCAAAGGAATAGTTTTTAATACCGCGCCAAGTTTACCCAAAAAAGCTAAAGCAATTGCAAAAAAGGCCGCTATAGTCATCAATTTTGGTTCAAACCTCTTTATTAAAGCAACAGCTCCGGTAACTTCTGAATATGTTGTATTCGGGGGGCCACCAAGAAAAGATGCAATTCCGGTCGCAATTCCATCACCTAAAAGTGTTCTGTGCAAACCCGGATTTTTAATATAATCTTCTTTAGATGCCTCAGAAATCGCTAATATATCTCCTACATGTTCAATTGCCGGTGCAATAGCCACAGGAAGTATGAATAAAATTGCGGCAATATCGAATATTGGAAATTGATAACTGCCGTTGGCGAGTGCTGCAGTCCAAGGTATCGAAAACCATTCTGAAGCTATAACCGGCTGAAAACTGACTTTCCCTAAAATTAAAGCGAGTATGTAACCTGAAACAATTCCGCAGAGAATTGGGATAAGACTAAAAATTCCTTTCCCTTTCATCACTACAAAAACCGTTACTGCTAAACTGAAAAGAGCAATAATGACGGCCATTCAATCAACTTCTGCTCCCCCGTCAAAATTTTTTGTCATTCCTACGGCAACAGGAGCAAGTTTTAATCCAATAACCATAATTACTGGACCTGTTACAACCGGTGGAAGGTATTTTTCAATCACCTTTATCCCTTCAATTTTTACAAGGACTGAAAGCACTATGTAAACTAATGAAGCGCTTGCCAATCCGCCAAGTGTCGCTGCAACTCCAAATTGTTGAATACCAATTTGAATTGGCGCGATAAAAGCGAAAGAACTTGCTAAAAATACAGGTACTTTACCTTTTGTAATTAATTGAAAAATTAATGTACCCAGTCCGGCCGTAAATAACGCTATTGATGGATCCAGCCCGGTTAACAGAGGCACTAAAACCAAAGCGCCGAACGCAACAAATAACATTTGTGCGCCTAATATAATATCATTGCCTTGCAATTTTGACTGCATTTAACCTTCTGATTTTTTAGGATAATAAAGTTTTTTTATAAGATTATTTTTGCGCCTCAATATAGAAGAGGTATACTTTAAATGAAACGTTTAACTGTTAAGAAATCATTAACATTTGTGAGGTATTTCATAAAATAGTTTTCAATTTTATGTTAAATGATAAAATTAGATTGGCAGGTATAAAAAAACCCATGAATTTTATAGTAGAACCTGATTCATGGGCATTCTAATTATAAATTATTTACTGTGCTTAGATTACTAATTAAATATATTTAGTCCCCTAATGTGGCTACAAGAATAGCTTTAATAGTATGTAGACGATTTTCAGCTTCATCAAAAACTATAGAATATTCTGATTCAAATACGTCCTCTGATACTTCCATTGCTTCCAAACCGAACTTTTTATAAATTTCTTCACCAACAGCGGTTTCACGATTATGGAACGCCGGCAAACAATGCATAAATTTCACATTAGGATTACCTGTATTTTTAATCATTTCCATATTTATCTGATAGGGCTGCATAACTTTGATTCTTTGCTCCCATACTTCATCGGGCTCGCCCATTGAAACCCAAACATCTGTGTACAAGAAATCAGCACCGTTTACTCCTTTTACAGGGTCCTCAGTCAATGTTATGGTTGCGCCAGTTTCTGAAGCAATTTGTTTACATTTCACCAATAATTCTTCATCAGGCCATAAATTCTTGGGAGCTACTGCAATAAATTTCATTCCCATTTTTGCGCAACCAACCATAAGAGAATTACCCATATTATTCCTGGCATCACCCAAATAAGCCAAAGTTACTTCATTTAAAGGTTTATTTGTGTTTTCCATTATAGTCAGGAAATCGGCTAAAATTTGTGTTGGATGAAACTCATTAGTAAGTCCGTTCCAAACTGGAACGCCTGCATATGCGCCAAGTTCTTCCACAATATCCTGACCGTAACCACGGTATTCAATTCCGTCATACATTCTTCCAAGAACTCTTGCTGTATCTTTCATCGATTCTTTCTTACCCATTTGAGAGCCAGATGGGCCAATGTAAGTTACACCCGCTCCTTGATCCATTGCGGCAACTTCAAATGCACATCTTGTTCTTGTAGAATCTTTGGCAAAAAGCAGTACAATATTTTTACCTTTAAGTTTCTGTTGCTCTATACCTGCATATTTTGCCGATTTTAAATCCTTTGCTAAATCCAAAAGAAACCGTATTTCTTTGGGTGTAAAATCAAGTAATTTTAAAAAATTTCTATTCCTCAGATTAAAAGCCACTGTAAACTCCTAAATTATTTTTTCCTATATGGAAATCTAATTATTTTATCAATTATTATTTTCGGAGTAGTATAAAAATAACTTACAAACGTAATTAAACTATACTATTTAACAATTATTTATAAGGTTATTCTAGTACCACAGTCCTCATATTGAAGCTGACTAGCTTCGGTTATAACTGTTTCTTTTCCACCATTAACTACAAATTCGATTGCTGCTTTAATTTTAGGTCCCATACTACCCGCAGAAAACTGACCTTCTGCAAGGTGTTTTTCCGCTTCTTCAACTGATATTCTATTAAGCGCTTGTTGGTTTGCTTTATTAAAGTTTATGTAAGCTTTTGGAACATCTGTCAAAATAAAAAACGCATCAGCTTTAATTGAACTACCGAGAACAGCTGAGGCTAAATCTTTGTCAACAACCGCTTCAATGGCCTCCAAATAATTATTCTGATGTCTATAAACAGGCACACCGCCGCCACCGACTGCAATAACAATATTCCCTTCTTCGGCCAATTGTTTTATTACAGATTTATTAAAAATATCCAGTGGTTTGGGCGAGGCCACAACACGTCTCCATCCCCTTTTACGCGAGTCCTCCTGAAAAATCCATTTGTTGGTTTTAGCTAACAAATCCGCTTCTTCTTTCAAATAAAAAGTCCCTACAGGCTTCAAAGGATTTTCAAATGCCGGGTCATTAATATCAACCAATACCTGTGTAACCATTGTAATAACATTTTTTTCCATTTTATAATCATTAAGGACGTTGCGCATTTGTCTTTCTATCATATAACCGATTCCACCTTGGGAATCGGCTACACATATATCTAATGGCATTTTAGGAATTTTAAATTGGTTAAATCCCGCTTCATTACGAAGTAAAATATTCCCGACTTGAGGACCGTTGCCGTGAGTAATAATAATATTATAACCATTATTAATTAGCTGCAGCACCTTTTCACACGAATCATACGTGTTTTTTTCTTGTTGCTCTATTGTTCCTTTTTCGTTACCGCGTAATAACGCATTACCGCCAAAAGCAACTACGGCTAATTTTTTACTCATAAAAGTCCTTTTTGTTTAAGTACTGTCTTTAATGTATTAGCTCCAATTTCCTGAAGTTCATACATGACCCTAGTGGAGGGTTTATTGATTTTTAGTATTCTACCCAAATCGATAGGTGTACCAATAACTACGGAATCACAATCAACTTTGTTGATTGTATCTTCAAGGTCTTTCATTTGTTTATCGCCATAACCCATAGCAGGAAGCAGTATTCCAATATTTGGATATTTGGTGAAAGTTTCGGTTATAGAATCCACCGTAAATGGTCGAGGGTCCACAATTTCTTTAGCGCCTAATTTTTGTGCTGCTACAGTTCCGGCTCCGTATTTCATTTCGCCATGTGTTAAAGTCGGGCCGTCCTCAACAACTAAAACTCTTTTGCCCCTTATTAATTCAGGATTATCCACGGTTAATGGCGATGCGCCTTCAATAATTATAGCATTAGGCACGACACTTTTAGCGTTGTTAATAACCGTCAAAATATCTTTTGCGTCCGCGGAATCTATTTTATTAATAACAACAGCATCTGCCATCCTTAGACTTGTATTGCCGGGATAATAAATCATTTCATGCCCAGGTCTATGCGGATCGACGACTGTAAATGTAACGTCAGCTTTGTAGAAGGACATATCGTTATTTCCGCCATCCCAAAGAATAACATCGGCCTCTTTTTCAGCTTCTCGCAATATAGCCTCATAATCAACACCTGCATAAATAATTCCACCGCGGGCTATATGTGGTTCGTATTCCTCAATTTCTTCAATAGTACATTCATGTTTTTTTAAATCTTCTATTGCAGCAAATCTTTGTACCTTTTGTTTTACCAAATCGCCGTAAGGCATCGGGTGACGAATAGCTACAACTTTTTTGCCGGCCTCGGTTAAAATTTCAACAATTTTCCTTGAAGTCTGCGATTTACCGCATCCGGTTCTTACAGCCAAAACTGCCACAACAGGTTTAGTGCTTTTTATCTGAGTTTCTTCCCCGCCCAATAAACGGAAAGAACAACCTGCGGCATTAACGATTGACGCTTTTGTCATTACATAATTAAATTGTACATCGGAATAAGAGAATACAACTTCATTTACTTTAAACTCTTTAATTAAATTTAACAGTTCAATTTCTTCATAAATTTTAATTCCATCAGGATATAATTTACCAGCAAGTTCAGCCGGGTAAACTCTACCATCGATATTCGGAATTTGGGTTGCTGTAAAAGCAACTACATTATATTCTTCATTATCTCTAAAAAAAACATTAAAGTTGTGAAAATCGCGCCCGGCTGCGCCCATAATTAATACATTTTTGCGTGACATTAAATATTCTCCTTTGTTTTATTCCACTGTTACACTTTTTGCTAAATTGCGTGGCTGATCTACATTCAATCCTTTGCCTACAGCAATATGATAAGCCAACAACTGTAATGGAATTGCAGTTAATATTGGCATAAGCATTCTTATTGTTTCAGGCACACGAATTGAGTAATCAACTAGATTATCTATTTTATCATCATGTTTGCTTGCTATGGCAATTATTTTTCCTTTTCGTGCTTTTACCTCCTCAATGTTACTAATAACTTTATCATATACAGAATCCATAGGCGTTATAAAAACAGACGGCATATTTTCGTCTATTAATGCTATAGGTCCGTGTTTCATTTCGGCCGCGGGATATCCCTCGGCGTGTATGTAGGAAATTTCCTTTAGTTTTAACGCTCCTTCTAAAGCGACGGGGAAATTGTATCCTCTGCCCAGATATAGAAAATTTTTAGCATTAATAAAATCCTGTGCGATCGTTTTTATTTCTTCATTTTTTTCCAAAATTTCAGCAATTTTCCCAGGAATTAAATCCAGTTCTCTAATTATTGTTTGACCGTCAATTAAACTCAAATGTCTCCTTCGAGCTATAAGAATTGTAATCAGCGCCAATACAATTAATTGAGAAGTAAACGCCTTTGTGGATGCAACACCAATTTCAGGGCCGGCGTGTATATAAACTCCCGCTTCGCTCTCCCTTGCTATTGAACTCCCCACAACATTACAAACTCCCAATACAAGCGCACCTCTTCTTTTTGCTTCTTTCATAGCTGCGAGCGTATCCGCAGTTTCCCCGCTTTGAGATATAAAGATACATGTATCATCTGTTGTTATAATAGGATTTCTATAACGAAATTCAGAAGCATATTCAACCTCGGTGGGGATTCCTGTATATTGTTCTAACATATATTCGCCAACTAAACCAGCGTGCCATGAGGTGCCGCAGGCGCAAATCAAAATTCGTTTAGAACGAGCTATTCTTTCTTCGTAACCTTGCAGTCCACCCAATTTGGATGATCCTTCCTCAAATAACAACCGGCCTCTGAAAGAATTTTTAACTGAATGTGGTTGCTCCATAATTTCTTTCAGCATAAAATGAGGAAATTCACCTTTGCTTATTTCTTCAAGAGCCACTGTTACTTCATGAATTTCTTTTTTAATCTGTTCATCTTCTATGGTTTTTGCTTCGAACCGGTCTTTGTAAACAACCGCAATTTCACCGTCCTCCAGATACACAACCCGGCTTGTATGTGCTATCAGCGCGTTCACATCGGAAGCAATAAAGTTTTCTCCGTCACCAACTCCTAAAACCAAAGGAGAACCTTTTTTAGCAACAACAATTTTATCGGGTTCGTCAGAATAACCGACGGCAATTCCATATGTCCCTTTTACTTCATTTAACGCATATCTTACCGCTTCACTTAATTCCAATTTTTTTTGAAGAAAGCTATCGATAAGTTTTACGAGTACTTCGGTATCGGTTTCACTGTAAAACTCATAACCGTTTCTTTGAAGTTCAGTTTTAAGTACGTTATAATTTTCTATTATTCCATTATGAACCAAAAATAATTTACCCGAAGAATTTGTGTGCGGATGAGCATTAATTTGATTTGGTTCACCATGGGTAGCCCACCTTGTATGTGCAATACCTAAAGGGGCACTTATTGGATGCTCTTTAAGACTTAATTCAAGCTCCGATACTTTTCCTTTACGTTTGACAATAGTACATTTATTGTCCGCAATAATCCCTAATCCCGCAGAATCATACCCGCGATACTCAAGACGTTTAAGACCTTCTATTAAAATTGGAACTGAATTTTTGTTACCTATATAACCCACAATACCACACATGATGGCCCCTCGATTTTTTAATGAATGGATAAATTAAAAAATGAAGATAGTAAAGGTTAGTGATCCGGGCAAGGTCTTAAAAGTAGGCGGTTGATTTTTAGTGAGCCAAAAACTTGTATGTTTTTCTTTATATGCATTGATATATTATAAAAGTATTTTTTTTGTACACTAAATATACAACTTAGATTTTTTTTTGCAAGTATTATCGGATGGTATGCTTAAGCAGACAAAATATTATAGAATTAATTAAAATAAAAAAGTTCAAATCTTGCCGATCTGAGATAGCTGAGCTACAAAATCAATTAAAAGTAATTCTCATTTCTGTACCCTCTCCTTTTTTACTTATAACTTCAATTTCGGAGTTATTTATCTCACAATATTTTTTTACTAATGCAAGCCCTAATCCGGTTCCGTCGTACTTACGAGAATACCCTTGTTCCTCCTGGGAAAAAGGCGAGAATAAATTACGCATATAATCTTCAGAAATCCCTATTCCCGAGTCAATTACCGAAATACTAATCTTATCATCAATTAATTTGTTAGCGGTAACTGTTATCCCGCCATCATATGTATACTTAATAGCATTATCTATAAGATTAATAAAAATCTGTCCGACCGAATATCGATCGCGAATTATTAAACTCCCACTCCCAGTTATTTTATCTATCAATTCAATTGACAACGATTTTATTCCCGCCTGTATTTTAAAATCACGAACAATTGGTGAAAGGACATCTCCTATTAAATCAAATTGGGTAAATTGAGGAGTGTAACTATTTGTTTGAATCTCGGACATGTTCAGAATCAAATCGATTGTTCTCGTTATTCGTGTACCTGATGTGGAAATTATGTTAAACCCTTCTTTTAATTCGTCGTCAACTTTATCGGACAGCTCGCTTTTTATCAAATTAGAAAAACTTAAAATCGAATTAATGGGCGATCTAATTTCATGAGACACTTGAGCTAAAAATTCCGATTTTAATTTATCGGAAGTTTCAGCTTTTTCTATGGCTAATAATAATTCCTGTTCAGTTTTTTCTCTTTTTTTTATGTCATCTTTTAGGCGTTCATTTAATAACTCCAGTTCTTTTGTACGAGAAATTACTGTAGCTTCCAAATGGTCTTTGTAGTTCAGGAGTTAAGATTCTGCATTTTTCTTTTGTGTTATATTTTTTAACGTACCCATACATTTTAGTTTATGTGTTTTTGCCACCCTAACAAACAATCCAGAATCTTCCACATATATGTATTCATTATTCGGTTTCCGAATTCTATAAGAATGAGTATAGTTATTTTTTTCAGAGAATATTTTTGCTGTATTTATCTTAAATTCTTGTAAATCATCAGGATGCAGCAAGCCCATCCATTTTTTTACGTCGAATTCTCTAAATTCTTCATAAGCAAAACCTAGCATCTCATTTACTGCACCGCTCCACTCAATCTTTTGAGTCTGTAAATCATATTCGTATACAATTTGTCCAGATTGTTCAGTTACAACTCTATACTTTTGATCCCTTCTTAATAGAGCATTTTCAGCTTTTCGTGACGCGTATAAATAGACTACAATTAGCCCGATAAAAATTATAAAGGAAATTAAAATAATAATAAGAAAACTAGTCCTGAATTCCCTTATTTCACCTAAAAATTCCTTTTCCGTTGTCACTAAGCCAACCGACCAAAAAGTATTTTCCAGAACGATGGGTCTGAATGTTATCCATTTTATCGTTCTTTTGGAATCATCCCTTTTCGAAAATCCCATATATCTCGCAGTACCGATTTCTTTATTCATCATTCTTTTAGTAATTGACTTATACTTGTCCAAACCCTCATTTGAACGATAAATTTCTTTACCAATATGAGTAGGGTCCAAAGTACAGTAAATTTCAATTCCATTTTCAGTCACAAAAAAGGAATGCCCGAACGATTTCAGATCGGTGGATTTAAGTAATAATTCCCCGAGTTTTGTAATTGGAATTAAAGCAGATATGGTACCGTCGAAGCGGCCGTCTTTAAATATGGGATAGGCATATGCAATCGCTTTAAAGCCTTGTACAGCATCAAATACGTCACTTATAACTGGAATTTTTTGTTCCACCGCAATTTTATTATGTGTTTGATTTCCTACGAAATGACCAACAGACTCGATGTTAGGAGCACTGTATGTTATATAACCGTCTTTATCTACTCTTGAAATTGTGACAAAAATAGAAGAATGCGTTAAGTAATAATCATCAATTTCTTTTTTGCCCTCAGAATTCAATTTTATAATTGAATTCCTATTGGATAAGTTCGTTAAATCGAATTTGATCAATTTGAATTGCGTAATTACAGAATTGGATATTTGCTCTAGAGCTGAACGTTTTACATCAATTACTAAATTGAATGCTTTTTCTTCCACCCGAAAATAAAACCAGTAAAACAATATAATTCCAAACAATACCGGAATTATCGATATTAGAAGATATTTTCTAGTTTTCATAGGCGGCTTGCAACAGTTTCCCCGATAAATTACTGTTACAAATAAATATAAAAATTATTTAAAATGTTTCATTTCAATAATTATTTTATTGTTGTCTCGCAAATTTAATTGATTCAAAACCGAATCTATCTCTAATATCCGTAATGGCACGTAACATTCTTTTGCGGATGTTCCCTTCCTCATCAAAAAGTTGTTCTTGTTCACAATATATATTGAATTTTGAAGCCTTCACACCCAGTAATCTAACTGCAACTCTTCTCGTATAATTTTTTCTAAATAGATCGAGAATAGTATCATATACAATTTTATCATCATCAGTAGGTTTTATGGATTTGTCCCTTGTCAATGTCACAAAGTCGGAGTATCTCAGTTTCAGACTAACTTTGCCGGCTTGCCAATTATTTTCGCGCAATTGCTGACAAACTTTTGCTGTTAAAGTGAATAATGTTGTTTCCATTTTTTCAATCTCCAAAACATCCTGACCAAAAGTTTTTTCATGCGACATACTTTTTTGATCGCCATAAGTGCTCAAATATTGACTCCCTTCTCCATTCGACTTACGCCACATTTCTAGTCCGTGCTTTCCATATGCAGCGGCAAAATAATCTTCCGCGGTAGCTGCAATATCGCCCAAGGTATAAAATCCTTTGTCATGCAAAGATTTTATTGTTTCTTTTCCTATACCAGGCATAGATTCCGCTGGCATAGGTGCCAGGAATGCTTTCTCCATCTCCGGCAGCACATAAGTTATTCCCCTTGGTTTCATAAAATCGGAAGCGATTTTCGCAATTGTTTTATTACGCGCAATCCCTATTGAACATGGGAGAGAAAGTTGTTGCCATATTTCATTCTGTAATTTCTGCGCAAAGATGAATAATGAACCGTAAATGTGTGCGCAACCTGTAAAGTCCATATAAAATTCGTCAATAGATGCCTGTTCAATAGCAGGGGCATATTTTTCAAGTATATGTTTTACTGCTTTAGAAAAACGGCTGTATTCTTTATGGTGTCCGTGCAAATAAATTCCATTTGGACATAATCTAAAAGCCTGCTTGATCGGCATAGCAGAGTGCAGTCCATACTCGCGCGCTTCATAGGAACACGCGGCCACTACCCCTCTTCCATATTCCGGGTTAGCTCCAACAATTACAGGCTTACCGTTAAGTGCAGGATTAATAACTCTTTCTACGGATACGAAAAACGCATCCAGATCCAAATGAAATATTGTTCGCATAATTTTTTTTGAAATAGTATAATAAGTTTAATAAAACCGCGCTCTTCGTCTCCGCTCAGGATGCTACCATATTTATTTGAAGTCCATGTACCTATTAATAGATGACATAATTCCAAAATATTTCATCTATAGGAAATTTAGTTAAGACTACCGGTTTAGCTAGGTCTCAAATCCAACCGGACATAGTATTGAAATAGTTTAGTACAGATCGGAGTACCGCGCCAAACTTACAGATGTATCCAAAATTCGTTGCACACTGAGCAGAGTCGAAGTGGAGAATTACAAATTTCAGTTAGCTTCCTGATAACTTTTTATTGCCAGATCATTCAATTCTTTTTTTAATTCAGCAGGCAATATCACTTTATCGAAATATTTATCGTCTTTGCCCTTCTCGCTTGGAGCGCTTACAAAAAGTCCGTTTGGACCTTCAACCAATGTAAAACCTTTAACAACTATTCCTTCAGAAGTTTCAAGATCGAAGAAAGCTGAGGTTTTTGAACTTCCTTTGTAAGGATTCATTCTTACGATTTTCATGATATTCGTCCCCCTTAAGTTATAAATTATATTTATTTGCGGTTGGGTTAATACCCGGGAATATCAGATTGAATAGAAAAATTTAATAGAAGAGGATGTGAGAATTATGATAAGCTCATTATAAAAGATTCTAACGGAAAAATCAACAAAAAGTATTTAAATTAATTTTTCAGCCTCTGCCATTGTTTTTAACCGAGGATAAGCGGTTAAAATTGTGGGAGGTATTTTTATTTTAGTCCTTTCCTTCAAAAGGTAGAGCAATTCAAAAGCATTAGCGATAGCATCCCCATGAGGATGATTATTCATTATTACAAATATTTTTTTTACCTTATCAAAAATTTCTTTTATTTTCTGATCTATCTCAATCAATTCGCCCGGCGAATATAAATATTCGTAACGCGCGCTTCTTGTTTCATAATTCAGATCTTTACTAAAATCGTTTAATGAATCTTTCCAGGCTTCTAAATTACGCCCATGGAAACGGACATACGCTGTCTGGTTACCTATAATAGGATTGAAAGAATAGGATTCTCCAATTTGGGGCTGATCAATTGTACACATTGTAACGGTTTTAGCATTTTTATGCTGCCACGATTTATGACGCACTTCTACAAACTGATTGTAACCTTCAAATTCATGTACGATTTTTTGTAAATACTCTACATTTGAGCTTGTATATTGAAAAGAATAGGGGAATTGTATTAGTAAGCCGCCAAATCTTTCCGCCTCTTTAAGTATATCGAGATTAGTTTTTACGGCTGAAATTTCATTTTTACCATAATACCTTTTGTGTGTAAAATCCTTATGCAGCTTAACAGTAAAAAGAAATTCTTGTTCTTGCTCAATTTGTTGGAGCCAATTATTAACCATATTTGGTGAAATATATGTGTAGTAAGAAGAGTTTACCTCAACAACTTTAAAATAATTAGAATAAAAATGAAGCCAGCTGAAATTTTTAGATTGAGCGCGTGGATAAAAATTTGGCATCCAATCCTTATACGACCAACCGGCGCTGCCTACAAATATTTTAGGAGTATTCATAATTTAGAATTTAATTGGAAATAATTTTTACGTGAGTTAATATAATTAGTAGAATTGAAAGATTGCGGGAAGAATTAGTTAAACTTTTTCTTCCCGCAGTACTAAACTGTTTGCAATTACCTTACAAAGGTTATTATTCTTCGGCCCAGGCGGGCATAGATTTCAAATAATAGTCGGCTCTCTTTATAAAATCACCATCAGTTTTCGTAGGATTGATTGTTTTAAGCCATTCGGCAACTCCTATCTGAATTTCTGAGCGTGGTTTCAGCTCGTTTTTTTCATTAACACAATAATTACAAAAATTCTCGACAGCCTCTTTAGCAATTTGCCCATCCAAAGGAATACCGCAAGAGTGACAAAATTTACTCATTTCTTTTTCTCCTATTATGATTAAATGTGCAATGCTAACTTAATACCTTCTTGTGACAGCCTATTGTCATGTTTATAAAGTGACCAAATTTTTTTAGCTTTATCCGCTATAATTAACCTTAATTTTTCAGGCTCCAATACTTCCACATATTCGCCGAAACTAAGTATTGAGGAATATATCCAATCGTCTTGCGGAAGAGACACTTTCACAATTAGATCACCATTATCCAAGGTATCAATTAATTCATTTTCAAAATATTCTTCTACTCTCATTCTAACGGCGGCGGAAAATTTCAGTGTAACAGAAACCCAACTACTCCTTTCATCATTTCCATTTGAATAATCATTATAGGAGATTTGTCTCCTCAAAAATTTTTCGGTCAATAGCGTAATATTTTTAATACGTGAAATACGAAATAAACGATAATCATTACGGGCATGACAGTATGCGAATAAATACCATGTAAATCCTTTAAAAATAAGAGTCATAGGTTCAACAGTTCTCTCTAGAATTTCGAAACGTGTGTTTTCATAAATAAATTTTATTAATTTTTGATTTGATATCGCGGATTGAATAATTTTAAGAGATTCTTTGTGTTTATCCTTTAATCCCCAGGGCATTAAATCGATAATGATTTGTTCAAGTTGTTGCTCTATTTGTTTTGTCTTATCATGTGGGATAAGTGAAGATATTTTGTCTATAGCATTAACAACTTTATCATCATCGAAGGCAGCATTAATTCCTTTCAGCGCGCTTAGTATAGAAACCATATCTTGTAACGTAAGTAAACGGCGGTCAATTTTATAATTATCTATAATGCCGAATCCACCGTTTATCCCCGGATAAGAAACTACAGGTATTCCCGCTGCGCTAATGGCTTCAAAATCCCTGTAAACTGTACGGATGGATACTTCGAATTTGTTTGCGAGTTCGCGCGCGCTTACTCGTTGTTTATGAAGAAGCAATACAGTAATAGCCAGCATACGGTCTATACGCATGATTTTACCTTTTGGGAATTTGTTGGATTCTTAATTCGAAGCGTAGTGTGGAAAATTATTCGCCATTAATAGTTATTATAATTCTGCGTGGCCCGCCGTAATTTCTGTGCTCATTCAGATAAATTCCCTGCCACGTTCCTAAATTTAAGATTCCATTTGTTATTGGAATTGTGAGTGAAGGACCAAGTATAGATGATTTTATATGGGCCGGCATATCATCGGCACCTTCATAAGTATGTTCAAAATAAGGGGAGTTATCAGGAATTATTTTATTAAAATAAGATTCCATATCTCTGCGAACATCGGCCGATACATTCTCATTAATTGTAAGTGAGGCCGATGTATGCTGTATAAATAAATTTAACAATCCCGTTTTTATTTCTCCGATTTCCGGCAATACATCAAGTATTTCATCTGTAATAATATGAAATCCGCGAGGTTTTGACTTTAGCGTTATTTCTTTTTGTAGCCACATTAATGTAAGATGAATAATGAATAAATATTATTAATAATCAATTATAGAATGTTTATTAAATTTTATAAAAAAACAATTACTGAATTTCTGAAGCAGTATATGGTTTCGAAATTAGTTCTATAAACAACTCCCATCTTTTATCAGGATTCTGTTTTGTTCCTCCCGCATTTTCAATGTAGTTTCTGCAGAGCTCCTCTCCATAATTATAATTTATTATGTAACTTCCGTAAGTATTAATAAAATCAATCGATTTATCGGCTCTTTCAGGTGAATTCAAACAATATTTAACCAACCATTCTTTTAATTGCTCTTTTGAAAATTGTCCGTCATAATATTTGCGGGAAGCTTCGTTCCTGGCATAATTGAGTTGTTCAACCAATTCCAGTATTTTGTAATAATTATCAGCTTTATTAGGATCAAGTCCTGCAAGTGGAAATAGAACTTCTTTTTCGAACTTTATCCTATCATCCCCCGGAAAGGCAACTTCAATCCCATAATTTGCCGTGCCTTCGGCGATTAGTGAAGTTGGACTGAACAGCGGATAAACGTAGAACTCTACCCAGTTATTTTTGCGTAAAAGATTTTGTTCGAGCAATAAATTATAAACATGATGACCCGGGTAACCTTCGTGGCAGGCTAGATCAACCGCCCTCTCTATGTATACCGGTAAATCAGTATTTACCTGAATAACACTAAAATTATTACCTTTATACCAATTATACGCACCCCAAGGTTTATTTTTTACATACTCTACTCTAAAACTTTCGTTTGCCGGCAGATTGATATGCTTTAAAGTTCTATTCCTGCCTTCATTTATAGCAGTTTGAAAAACAGTATCAAGAAGATATTCGGGGATAATAAACTGTTTTCTATAACCGTCGTATCTTTTAGTTATTGCACCTTCGCCCGGAAGTAGTTTATCCAACTGGGAGAGTATTCCCTTAAAATGATCCTGTTCATAATGTGGTGCAACCGCATCATAAAGTAATTTAGATTCCTGGTCGAATGAATACTTTTTACCGCCAATGATTTCAATTTTTGTTTTAATCGCCGTCAATTGTTTAGCAAGAAAATTTTTACGTTTTTTCTCAATATCTGAGAGAATTGATTCATCTAATAAATTTATTCGAAGAAGTAAATTATCTGTCTCATCAATTAATTTTTCTTTCGGGAAATTATTTTTATCTGCTCCATTAAGTTCGGCTGGTTTCCAGTCCTCGGGACCATAATAAGCGTCAACAACCGCAGCATCATACTGTCCGGTCTTCAAAACTAGTTTAACATATTCTTCTGCTATTTTCTGCATATTGTCTTGATTTTTATCGCCAGCGCATGATATTAAAGACGAGATAATTATAACGGCAATTATTTTGAACATTTTAGGTTACCAAATAATTTTACTATAGTGTTGAAAGATAACAAAGAATTGAACATTTACGCCAAAACATTTTTATCGGATTTTTCAATATGTACTGACTATTTTGAATAACAGTAAACATTTTACACTAAGTGATATTTGGATTTTCATACGGCTTTTAGAATTCTATTTTTGCATTTCCAAAATGCCAAGTTTATTCATCAATTGATAATTTGTGGTGTAATAATTATATAAGGACTGTACACTGTTATTCTGTGCTTGAAGAAGATCCCTGTAGGACTGTTGAAGATCAATATAAGTAACTCTGCCAATTTCATAACTTTCTTTTTTAATCCGCCAGTTTTCCTGTGCTGACTGAATAGCCTTTCCGGTTACTTCTACTTGTTTTTTGGCTGTTAGAAGATCGAGCATCACATTTTTAACATCACTTTTAATAGATCTTATAAGATTATTAAGATCTTCGTTAGAATTTTTTATTTGTACCTGCGCCATTTCAACTGAATAATCGGTTGACCAGCGTGAAAATATTGGGAAATTTAAGGATAATCCTAATCCATATGTTCTACGTTCAAACAGCGCGTCAGGTATAATAGAATTTGTTGAGAAACGAAAACTACCGCTAAGGTTTGGCAGATAATCTGAACGAGCAATTGTTAATTGTTCATTGGAACTTTCAACCACCAATTGTTGACTCTGAAAATCTTTTCTGTTTGCAAGAGCTATACCCAATAATTTTTCGAACGTCTCTTCAGAATAATCTTTATCACTATTTAAATCTTCAGGTGAATTAAAAGCATAATCCATGTTAATATCCAGCGAAAGATAATTCAACAGAGATATTTTAGCTTTTTCAAAATTATTCTGGGACTGTAACAAAGCTGATTCTGAATTTGCTGTTTGAACTTCCTGAGAATATACATCTGAGATTGTAACCATTTTTAATTCGTTCATTTCACGGGTTTTATCAAGCAAACTTAAATTGTAGCTATAATTTTCTTCCTGGTATTTTAAAAGTTTATCGTAACTTATCACAGAGAAATACAAATTAGCCGTCTGATAAATTATATCCTGTTTCAACTTTTCAAAATCAAGTTTCGCTGATTCGTAATTATTTTTTTTCTGTTTCAGGTTAGCATAATTAGAAAGTCCATCGAATAAAGTTACATTTCCGTTAGCCGATAAAGACCAGTTTCTGCTATCCACTTGCGATTGAGGGATAGATTGTTCCTCACCGAAATAATTCAACTGCTTGCCGCCGTTATCACTTATTCTCTGCCATCCCCACGAACCTCCTACATTCAAATTGGGCAAAAAATTCCCATATGCAGTTTTGATACTTGTTTCTTGCGGTGAAAGAGAATTAAAAGACTTTATAAGGTTTGTATTCTGACTCAATGCGATCGAAATAGCTTCTTTCAATGTTAAAATTTTTTGTGAGTATGAGAATTCACCAATAAAAAATAATACTATTAAGGGAATAAGAATTTGATTTTTCATTTACAGTGCTCTGTTTAAATAGTAAGTGTATTTATTTCTTAAAAATTTTATTGCCCGGTGTTTACAAACTGTGGAACAAAAACATATTAAGGAGTATTATTCCAACTTATAATTATATATTAGCCTTAATTTATTCATACCGTAAAGCGTCTATAGGATTAAGAGCAGCGGCTTTTCTGGCCGGGTAGAATCCGAAAAACACTCCTATGGCTCCCGCGAATCCGAAAGCTATCATTATTACTTCCGGCTTAATAAATGCCGATTGACTTGTATAATTGTTCAGCAGATAAGCGATAAAAAACGAAAGGAGTACGCCTATTGCTCCGCCCGACAAACTTAATACTATTGCTTCAGTCAGGAATTGAATTAAAATATCAGATGCTCGCGCGCCTACTGAAAGTCTTATTCCAATCTCACGCGTTCTTTCAGTTACGGAAACAAGCATTATATTCATAATTCCTATGCCTCCTACAATCAATGAAACACCCGCAACGGAGGCCAGAAGTATTGTTAATATTCTGGATGTTTCAGTTGCGGCCTCGGAAAGATCGGCCTGGTCTCTTATCGTAAAGTCGTCTTCTTCTCCCGGGGAAAGTTTATGCGATTCCCGCATTATGCTTTTTAGCTCCACAATGGCCTCAGGGATTTTATCGGCAGAAACAGCGCTCACCTGAATTGAGCTTATAAATCTTCCCCCCGAAAGACGGTCGAGAACGGTTTTTGATGGGGCGAGTATAACGTCATCATTACTTGTTCCAACTGCTGTCTGTCCTTTTTCTTTTAACACTCCTATCACTTTAAAAGGAACATTTCGTATTCGTATTTGTTGACCAATTGGATCGTCGTTTGGGAAAAGATTTTTTACAACTTCCGATCCAAGAACGCATACTTTAGATCTGGCCATAACATCTCTATCGGAAAAGAATTCTCCACTTTGCAAATCCCACGCACGTATTTCAAGGTAATCCGGAGATACTCCCTGAACTTGTGTGAACCAGTTACCGATGCCTCCGATTATTTGCCCTCCGGATCTCACCAAAGGAGAAACACCATTAATTAATAAACATTCATTTTTAATTTTATCTACGTCATCAAAAGTAAATCTATTGAAAGAACCTGCGCCGCCCCTTACGCCTCCAGTTGTTGATGTACCGGGTGTAATAATTATTAAGTTGGAACCTAGAGAAGCAATTTGATTTTCCACCTGCAATTGCGCTCCATCTCCTACTGCAACCATAACTACCACTGCGGCGACACCAATAATAATGCCCAGTGCAGTAAGTAAACTACGCATCCGAGATTTCATAATGCTCTTCACGGCCACTTTTAAAATTATTTTTGCCTGCATAACATTGGATTCCTTTTAATCTTCAATTTCGTATTCAACATTAATTCTTTTCATTTCTTCTGCCGCGTTAAGTCTGTTATTGATTACTAAGTCTTTTATTACTTTTCCGTCTCTCATTTCAATAATTCTTTTAGCGAATGAAGCAAAATCCCTTTCATGGGTGACCATTATTATTGTAATGCCTTCCTCGTTCAAATTTTGGAAGATATTAAAGACTTCAACTGAAGTTTTACTATCAAGGTTTCCAGTTGGTTCATCTGCTAAAATAATCGCCGGCTCATTTACCAGCGAACGGGCAATTGCAACTCTCTGTTGCTGTCCTCCGGATAATTGACTTGGGATATGATGAACTCTATCGGCAAGACCAACTCTTTCCAAAGCCTCCAATGCTTTTTTTCGGTGATCATTATTTTTGTTCATTCGGTCATACATCAGCGGCAATTCGGTATTTTCAAGCGCGGTAGTCCTAGGCAGAAGATTAAATCCCTGGAATACAAACCCAATTTTTTGATTTCTGATATCGGCGTACTCATTTTTTGACATATTACTTGTATTACGCCCGTCCAGAAAATAATTGCCTGAAGTAGGCAAATCAAGACATCCTAATAAATTCATCAAAGTTGATTTGCCCGACCCTGAAGCGCCCATAATCGCAACAAATTCACCTTTTTTAATCTCGATATTTACATCTTTCAAAGCCGGGACTTCAATTTCGCCAACTTTATATGTTTTAGTTAAATTTTCAGTTTTAATTATAGTATTGGACAAAGTATATTCTCCCGTTAAAATCCTCTTCTCATCATGTTTTGGGGTGATTGCTGGGTTGGATTCAGAGGATTGGAACTACTTGTAGAGGCAGCCTCAGATTCAACAATACCTGTTATAATTTTCATACCTACTTTTATGTTTCTTCCTCTTACAATTTCAGTGTTTTTACCATCGCTTAAACCTAAGAATACGGGACTCGCCGAAAGGTTACCTTTATCATCAATGTACCAAACCCTGTTCATATTTCTTCTTCTGCCGCTGCTATTCCCACTATTAGTACCTCTATTCATTCCGCCAAATTGACCGCCGCCGCCTCTTTCATTGAATTTATTTTTTAGACTGTCTGGTAATTCGGGCATTTCTTTTTCCATATTCTTCTTGTATTCTTCCATCATCTCGTCAGTTGGCTGAAACCTTAATGCCAAATTCGGTATAAGTAATACATTCTCACGGTAATCAACATAAAAATCTGCGGTGGCAGTCATGCCCGGTAGTAGTAGTCTGTCTTTATTATCTGCAGAAACTACAACAATATAGTTAACTACATTTTGTACAATATTTGGGTTAAGCCTCAATTGTGTAACTTCTCCTTCAAAATATTTGCCTGAATAAGCCTGAACAGTAAATTTTACCTTTTGACCTAACTTAATTTGTCCGATATCACTTTCGTCCACATTTACTAAAATTCGCATAGCGGAGAGATCTTCGGCAATAGTAAAAAGAGTCGGAGCCGAAAGACTTGCGGCTACAGTTTGACCCTGTTCAACGCTCCTGTTGATAATTTTACCTGCAATTGGGGCGTAAATAAACGCGTAACTAAGATTTGTATTTGCACGTTCGAGCGATGATTGAGCAGACTTTAGAGTTGCTAAAGCCGATTCAACACTCGTTTTAGATTCTATAATGTCGAGTTCAGAAATATATTTTTTCTCATAAAGTTTAATATTTCTTTCGTTGATTGCAACCGATTGGGTGTATTGAGCCTTAGCTCTATCGAGGTTGGCTTGTTGATCCCTTACAGTAGCTGCTAAAGTAACAGTATCAAGAATTGCTAATAGTTGTCCTTTTTTAACCTCATCATTAAAATCCACAAAAAGATTGGCTATCCTACCGGAGACCTGAGTGCCAACTTCTACAGTGGAAGTAGCTTCGAGTGTGCCCGTACTGCTTATAAGAACATTCAAATCACCCTTACTAATTTCGGTGAATGAAAATTTTTGTGTTTTATTTTCATCACTAAAAAAAAGGAAATAACCTGTCATTAGGACAGCAAGAATAATAATACCATAAATAACAAATTTCTTTTTCATTATACGCCTTTATATAGAGTAATTAGTTCCTGTTTTGTCTGCGTTCTTCCATTCTTTTTCTTTGTTCTTCAAGAATTTTTTTATACTCGGCTTTCTGCTTGTCGTTTAAGATATTCATAATTTTTTTATTTGATTCTTCCCTTTGTTCTCTCATTTTATCTCTTGATCCCGGATCGCCAAATCCCTCTCCGTTCTTAGAGGTTTTCTTCATTTCATCTTGCTGCTTTTGAAAAATAGCTTGAACCTTTTTTACCTGATCTTTATTGAGTTTAAGTTGTTCAGTCAATTGTTTTGTTCTTTCTTCAGGAGTTCTTGCACCCTCGCCTCTCCCTTGCGCGTAAAAAATTGAAATGCTGAACATAAATATAACAGTGAGGAATAATGTTTTCTTTAACATACAAATTCTCCTTAAAACTAGAATTATTTCAAAATATTTTATTATGCATAATTTTATTGATTAGACAGTAAGAGCTAAACATTGGTTTAACGTATATTATATTTTTTTAATTTTTTAGGATCATAGTTCTGTAGTTTCAATGGTGTTTTAATTAATAACAATCGATATAAGCGGGGATGAACAGAATTACTGGATTAATATTATGAAAGTTATGCAGGCTTAATTTGTCTTTGGGCGTGAAATGAGAAACAATTAGATAGTTGAATAGAATACGGTTTGAATAATACCTCTGTAAACAATTAAGTTTACTTAGTGAGTGAATTTTATTCTTTTGTAATATAGCACCTCATTATCGGTCGGGTTTGTGATCTCCTTGCCGCCTCTTTAAATCCAGCTCTTTCATAGGCAGATGGAATACCGGTCCACGCAAACGCATCTGGAATATTGTTGTTGTAAGGTACCGTGGGATATCCTTCCACAATTTCAGCACCATTTTTTTTTGCGAATTGAACAGCTTGCTGGAGCATTGATACTGAGATTCCTTGCTTGCGATACTTTTTATTGATAAACAGACATGACACTGACCATACCGGTCTGTCATCTATAGGTTTAAGAACACGCGAATTTTCCAATCGTATAAAATCCTCTCTGGGTGCAACAGAACACCAGGCAACAGGTTCGTCTGAAATATAGCCAATAATTCCTATTGTTCTGTTCAGTTCTACCCATGATTTAATAGTTTGTCTATTGCCCTCGCCCTTACCATTATCAAAGTTTTTTTTAGTTGTCCGCCAGTTCATACACCAACACCCGCCGCAGGCACCACGTTCTCCGAACAATTTTTCAAAATCCTTCCAAGATTCATTTGTAAGTTCTTTACAGATTAATTCCAACATAATATTTTCGCCCTATTTTTACATAAAACACTGGATTTATTGGATACAATTATGTATCCATAATTCTAACATTAAATTACCATCGAATATCTATTCTGTTAAAACAGATTCAATTGTTTCTCAGAATTTGAGTATTCGAGTTCATGATTAATAAGCCAGTCTTTTCTCCATAAACCGCCTGCGTAGCCGGTTAAACTCCCTTTATTGCCAACTATTCTATGACATGGAATTATTATGGGTATATTATTTTTATTGTTCGCCATTCCAACAGCCCGCACAGCGTTCGGATCACCAACCATTTTAGCTATAAATTTATAAGAAACAGTTACAGCATAAGGAATGGTTAACAGCGACATCCAGACCAACTTCTGGAATTCAGTTCCTTGTAAATCGATATCTATAGTAAAAAGTTTACGAGTTCCTTTAAAGTATTCCTGCAATTGTTGTTTGCATTTTTGAACTTGAGAGTTCATTTCATAAATTCTTGTAATAGGCTCATCCAGGAATTCAATTCTACGTACCCCTTTGTCCGTAGCAGTAATTTCCAGATTTCCAACAGGAGATTTTACAATTCCTTTATAGAAAATAGTTTCTGTCATTTTATCCTACTTCTATAATTGTTTTAAAACTTGTTTAAAATTTTTCACAATAAATTTTTTTTTACCCTTCGGTATTATTGTGTGCCCTTCTACTTCAAGTAATTCAATTTGTTTTTCAATTCCGTCAGGATATTTCGGATTTAATTCCCCTTCCCCTTTTAAGGTTCTCCAGAATGGAGTAATATTTTTTTTACCCTCCGCCATTTCCTCTTTAGCAACGCCGGCTGCAATACGTGCAAAAATTCCAGTACAAATCGGACACGCAATATCCGCTCCGTTTTTTTGCGCTAATGTTTTTCGTATTTCGTTGATTGTTGTTACTTTTCCTCTGGGTATTTTTTCATAGTTGCATCAACATCAAGCGGACTTGGAATTACCATTGTACAGTGCCCCATTTTGCAGCGGCTTTACCGGATAAAACTTCAATCCGCGGAAAATCCTTTTTGTCGTGTAATTTTTCCCTAAATGATTTTTTCTTAGTCATAAATTTCTTCTCGAATTTACGATCATAACTTCGGTTTTAAACATTTATCATAGAATATTTATTATCCAACCAATTTATCCATACTTCTGTACACGCCAACCACAACCCCTACTATTTTGAAGTTCGGATAATTTTTATCTATCACAATCGGATTATATTCAGGATTCTCAGAATGTAACTCTATTGTATTTGATTTACGGAAAAATCTTTTAACCACTGCCGCGTCATCTAATATAGCGGCCACAAATTTCCCGTTAGATGGATCAATGTTCGGGTTCACAATAATTATATCTCCGGTAAAAATATAAGCGTCTTTTAAACTATCCCCTTTTACTTTTAACAGAAAAGAATCCCTCGGCATTTTAGCGATGGTAGGAAGCTGCACAGTATCGATTGAATCCGGATAAATTGTTAAAGGATTTCCCGCGGCAACCTCGCCCAAAACGGGTTTGGGGACAAAAAATTTATCCTCGAATGTAAGTTCAATACCGCGCGACAGTTTTGCATTTCGTTTAATGTAGCCCTTCTTTTCGATGGCCGATAAATGTTGTTGAACTGTTGCCCTGTTTTTATAGCCGAAAAAATTCGCTATATCAGCTAATGTGGGGGGTAAATTGTCCACTTTCACTCGTTCAACAATAAAGTTTAATATTTTCAGTTGTATACTTGTTAATTCTTTTGCCATAGATACACCTTCGGTTTGTAAGTTACATGATCAGAATAACCCTAAAAGTCTATAATCACAATTATGGAATTGATAAAATGTAGGATATATCTGAAATTTTTATGCTTTTTTAGAAATTTTAAGCAGAAATATATTACCATACATTTGTATGGTAAACATAGAAATGTATAATTTTATTGTCAAGACAATTTTTAGTGCCTTAATAGAATAATTGAACTAAATCGTAAGTATGGATCAGTTTGCGGTTAAAATATTTTTCCGATCACATTCTTTAGTTTGTCGCGAAGTATTGGTTTGCTAATAAAATCCCTAAATCCAGCTTTAATAAACTTCTCTTTATCACCAGGCAGAACATAAGCGGTAACAGCTATTATAGGAATTTTCGAATATTCAGGCATTTTTTGGATAGCCCTTAGCGCGTCCAAACCATTGTATTCCCCCTGCAGGTTGATATCCATAACAATAAAATCGAACTTGCGGGATTGGATAAGAGGAAGAGCTTTTTCGAAACTTGTAGCGAATTCAATTAATTTCAAATCCTTCATCTGAACTTTAAAGAGTATTTGAGAATCGACCTGATCTTCTACATACAAACAGGAAAGTTCTGTAAAATTTTTGTTTATTTTATTTTCAACTGTCGCAGGTACTTCTAATAATTCTTCAGATTCATCAGAAGTAATTTGAATTTCAGGCTCATTTTCTATTTCGGCCGAAGTGCTTGGACTATCAATAATAATGTCGGGTGCGTCCACATTTTTTTCAGCAGGTTGAATATCGACATCCAAAGCCGTTTCTTTTAAATGCTCAAATATATCTTTACTTAAAACACTTTCCTGTTCTTTGACTTTTGGTAATTCCGGTACATCATCATTAATAATAATTTGTGGTATTGAAGCCGAGAGATTATTTTCCGGTTCTTCAGCTTCATCGGAAATCTTCGTTTGAATAATTAATTCAATAGGAAACTCAAATGCATAATCATTTGGAATATTTGCATGTTTAATAACTTCCCTTTCACTCTGGAGAAGCATTGCAAGTCTTCTCGTTAATCGAAGAGCAAATCTCGATATTCCAAAATTTTGTTTTATTACATTTTCATCGAGTGTAAAAATATCATTAATATTTTTTACCATTTCCGCCGAAATACTGGCTCGATCGTCTTTTAAGGAGACAATAAAATTTTGATTTTTTGTTTGATAGGCCGATAAATATATTTTCTTTTTATTACTCGCGGTTATTGCCACTTTAACAAGTAAGGATATTAAAGTTGTAAATTTTTGTTTATCCGACACAAACTTTAGAGATGAAGATATTTTACCGTACGAAAAATCCACATTTTTTGATTTAGCGAATTTGCTCACATTTTCTTCAATTTCTTCAAGTATTTCCACAAACACAATTGATTCTGGTACTATTTCAAAATTCTGTTGTTCAAGATTGGAATACTCAACAGCGTTATCCATAATTTGTAGAAGCATCTGCTGGTTATCTTTAATAAAACCAATTGCTTCCTTCTGTTCTTCGTTTGGCGCCTGAATACTTTCGGAAAGTTCCTGCACAAAACCTGTTATCACATTAATGGGAGTCAATATTTCGTGAAATAGATTGGACAAAAAAGAGGGATCGATTGAATGTCGACTTATTGTATTTCCAACGGTCTTCTCATCCTGCTGATCAGCATAATCTTCCTTTGGCTTAATTGTTAAATTAAACGACTCTATGTTATCGTCGAAGTCGGTTATCGGATCAGCAATAATTTTGGCTTGTACAAAACTGCCATCGGCGGCTTTAACTTTTGTATTAAAACTTATTTTTGTTTTGATACCTGAGTGGAATATTTCCGAATTAATCCTCGCGCGGTCTTCGTCCACAATTAAACTTAACAATGGTTTCTGATCGGGTTTATTCTGACTGTAACCGAATTTTTCAAGAAAATTTGAGTTGTAGGTCGTAATAAATCCATCTTTATCCGTCATAATAATTAAGTCGCTTGTATTGTCAAAAGCGGCTTTAAACTTCTGAAGTTGTTTTTTTTCTTCTAAATATTGAGTTACATCTCTAATAATGTTAAAATGAGCACGCTTTCCACTGTATTCTAATGTTGATTTACTAATTTCTACAAGAATATTTTTCCCAGTTTTATGTTTATGGCGCCAAGGACCTGTAAAATCCGATGACGTCGTTTTGCTTGGCGATGTTTCAATCAATGTCTGAATATCTTCGGGCGCATAAAGATCGGTTAAATCCATCTCAAGGAATTCATCCTTTGTATAACCATATAAATTTAACGCAGCGTGATTCACTTCTAGAAATTTTAAGTTTTCTATATTGTAAATAAACATTGGCTCTGGGCTTGTATGCATTATTATATCGTACATTTTAACCTTCAATTCTGTTTTGTAGTTTGAAGTTATTTTTACAGTTGGTTCAACTAAAATATATTCAAGTTTACTTTCCTTAAATATTTTCCTCAACTGAAATAGATATTCTTGTTTGTCTTTGGTTTGAAATAAACAATCTGGATATGAAACATTCTCTTCTTTGCTCACTATAAATTTCTTTACATCGGGTAAAATAATCTTCGGTAATCCGGAATCGGTATCAATTAGATTATTTAAATGATCAAAAAACAACTGTTCGTAAGATTTACTAACCGCTTGTTTTTTGCATTCCTCATTCAAAATAAGAATGGGTGAACTTAATTCAGAGAAATAATTTTCAGTAATTTTTGGAGCGGGTTTTTCAACTACAGAGATAACATCATTTTCATACTCGACGGAGAAGGAAATTATTGCAGCTATATTTCCATCTAAATCAACCAGAGGGAATTGAAGATATCTATCATTTTTTAATTGGATTATAATAGTTCGCGCGGTTTTATTCAGGAAATTATCGCTGTTATTCATCACCTCAGCATCTATAGAATTAAAAAATTCCTTAATATTCCTGCCCTGAATCTGATTTTGTTTTACATTTATTTTTTGCGCAAATTCCTTATTAGCTAAAACTACCTTACCATTAGGTTCTTTAATCCAGAATTCTCTATTTAATTTATCAATTTCCCTTTGAAATTTTTGTCGTCCTATAAATGTAAATGGATATGATGTTTTAACTTTTTCTAAAATAGAGTTTATTTGTTCATCCAACAGATACTTATCGATTTCTGTTTCGTTGATACAAAACTTATATTTTAAACTCTTTCCCGATTTATGTTCTTTAATTAAAAGCAGGTATTCATTTTTTTCATTTTGAGGAATTGGAGATAATCCAACATCAAAAACTTTAATTGATCTTTCAGATTTTAATGTTATTACACGAGTTTCATATGAATGCAGATTTGTTATACTATTTAGGAGAAGGACGAACTCATTATTTCTGTCCATGTCAATCGATTTAGCACCAGAATCAAGAAGCTCGAATTCCTTTAAAAATACCGATGCTTTATCATTTGAATTTACCACGCGGTTTTGTTTATCAACCACTAAAGCGGCGTCATCAAATGAATTCTCGATAATATTTTTAACAAATTCGTTCATAGTATATTAAGGAGCTGTTACAGTAATTGTCTGAGACAAATTAGAATAAACTGATTCTTCTGTACTGTTATATGCTTTTATCCTGTATACATAAGTATTACCTACCTGCAAATTTGTATTGTCCAAATAGGTTCTGGCATTTGGTGAGACTCGAGCGATTTCGGTATAAACAAGGTCAGATACCGATTTTCGTTCCACTACAAAACCCAGATTATTTGTAGAATTATAGCTCCAGGTCAGATTAACCGCTATTTGACCGGATGCTTGTGCCGCGGAGAGATTTGTAGGCGCACTTAGTTTTGTTCCGCCTCCTTTTGTATCAACCTGATTCGAATAATCCGAATAAAGAGTTCCTTTGTATGAGCGGATTTTATAATAATAAGTTTTAGAAGGATCCGGAATAGTGTCGTTATGTGCTCTTGCATTTGCAGGAAACTTTAGTATTTTCATCACATTGGTTACTGATTCCGTTCTTAATAATTCAAAACCATCCTCGTTATTCGAATTATCAGACCAAACCAATCCATAAACTTTATTGGTTTCAAACTCGGTTATTCTCAAATCTGATGGCGCCTTCGGCGGCAGCAGAGGAACATAAACCTGAGCAGTATCTGAATAATCTGTTCTGAAACCGCTCATAGTAGAATGGCGGGCTCTATATGTATAAGTGGTATTAGGAACAATGTTTGTGTCAATATAAGAAGTGAAATCTGTATTCTGCGATCCTATTTCTTTAAATTGACCCGTTAGCCCATCTTTTCTTTCAATTAGAGTTCCAGTTTCCTGATTAGTATTATCTATCCATTGAATTAATACCGCGTCTTCACTAGATAAATATTTTGCCGTTAAATTTAAAGGTGGCGAGACATCCTGGGTAAAAGTTGTAATTGTAGCTGTGTTGGACCAAGCACTGAATGATGTACTAGTATATGAAGCCACACGATACGAATATGCAGTTCCACCCTTTACAGTATTATCAAAATACTCCGTATTGTTACTTGTTAATCGAGCAATCTCTTCCCATTGCCCATTTAATGGATTTGTACGCTGAACAATAAATCCGAGTTCATCGTTTGAATTGTCAATCCATGTTAACTTTACTTTTGTGGCCCCCAAAGCTTCGGCTTTTAAATTTGTAGGCTGCCCGCCTCCTGCTATTCCGCTGGAATTAACTTCGTTGCTGAAAGAGGATGAGCCAAATCCATTTACCGCCCGTAATTTATAATAATAGGTTATGAATGCGGAAGAGACAAAATCGTTAATACTAATTGAATTAGCCGGAAGTTCGTTAATTTTTAAAAATCCTGCATTACTACCATCTTTTCTCCATAACTCATATTTCGTTTCATTTGATGATAAATCGCTCCATGAAAGATTAAACGAAGTATTTGTAATTCTCACTAAAATTAAACTTGCCGGTGTTTCAGGTCGTCTGTCTACGAATATGCTATCCTGTATTTTAATGGCTTTTGCCTCAACACCTGAACTTTTGCTATACGCAGTTAGCCAATAACTAATACGCGACGGAAAATTTGAGGGACTAATACCTAATTTTGTCTCAATAGTATCGGTGTGAATATAAATTTCTGGATTAATGCCATCTGTAACAACAGGGAATGATTGTAAGTTTACCGCTACTTGTCCCGGAAGACCAACAAATAAATCAAATCCAGCCAATCCCGCACCTCCGGATGCTTCGAGCGCCTGATAAATAATATTATTTTTACCCATTCGAAGTGAATCGCCATTAAGAGGATATGATACATTAAGCGTTATTTCATAAGTTCCAGTGGTCCCGTCGCCGCCAGGTCCATTAACATTAGTTTCAACACATTTTACCGAAAAAAATACTAAAATAAATACACCTATAATCGCAATAATATTTTTATAGATTCTAATCAGATTAGAATTAATGCAATTAAATATTTTGTTATCCGATTTTTTCACCCCGATTTACAACCCCTATAAAAGTATTAAATCTATACTGCAACATTTTTAAAATCAACAAGATAAATCCGAGTCTCACCCGATTTTAACTGATCTATAAAAAGATATAATATATTGGTTGAGTCGTCGAAACGATATTTCGGCAGTTTCGTATTTATAATTTCGGCTGATATTTCAATATCTTTAATTTTTTTATTCAGGTTTACCTGCACGACAAAATCGGTCATATCTGTATCGCGTGGATTAGAAACCTCTACAGTAACACGTCTTTTACTGCGTGTTTCGTATCTGACTTCAATTCCACCTTTCTGACGCCACCACGTTTGTAGTTCAGGGACAGTTGTAAGCCAAATATTATTTTTACGCATGTGCTTAACAAGAGCATCAATCACATCGGAGTAATTCGACAATAATTGACCGTCTGTATGCACTTTAAGCACATATAAACCACCTTCAAAAATAAGTCTGTCAATATCCTCTTTGTAAGTATATTCCTGAAATCTTTTGTCAGTTAATCCATATTTTCTTATTATATCGTAATCATCACGAGCGGTTTTGTTAATAATCATTATTGGCTTATTCTCTCTTATTTCAATTTTCGGAACAGATCTTCCAATTAAAGAGTCGGTTAATAAAAATTCATAACCTGCTTTTGCCATTGCCTGAAGTGTAAATTCGTTATAGAAGCCATAATAGGGCATAAATCCCCGAACCTTTGCTCCACTTATAGCCTCAGTACTATCTTTAGATTTTTTCAGATTGCTAAATTGCGTAGTTTTATCGTCAAGTTTATTCACTGTATCCTTAGCAGATTCTAAAAATCCGATATCCGATATTAATCCCAGTTGTTTATTAGCACGCAAATTTTTATATACTCCGGGATTATCCAGATACAGATTGGCATCTACAAAAACAGTTGGATCGTAACCAATTCTACTAAACAACTTTGTTGAATTGTATACATTGCCAATCTCGTTGCCGACAACCGGTATAATTATCGCCGCCGCAACATAGGGCTCGGGCCAATCTTTAATAAACGATGTTGGTCTATATGTAAGCCAGTGGACTGAATTTTTTATCAGTTTTTCAAAATAAATAAAGTCATCCCTCTCGCCAATAACTGAATTCAAATTGAAACCAAACCAAACGAATCTTCCTTTACCATAAAATCCATAAGCGCTGCCCGCGCTTTTTTTGATTTCTTCTCTTACTAATCCTTTTTCTTTTCTGTAATTGTACCAGAAACTAATTTGAGTTGTCCTGGGTTCCAAAACTTCAGCGTAAATTGGTCTATCCCAAGTCGCAATTTTTAATGTATAACCAGTTGGTATGTCCGCAGTAATTGGCAGGTTACCCCTTAAGGTATGAATTTTCGACTGGTCTTCAAGTTTTAATTCTTTTATAAACCTTAGACCAAAACACTCGGTAAAAAAGTCCCAGCCTCGCCATTTGCCTTCGTCGGAATAAGTAGCAGGACCTCCGGTGGCAAAAACGCTGCCTCCATCGTCAAGGAATTTTTTAATCTGTATTATTTCCCTATCGCTCAAAGAAAATGTTCCAGGAAGAATTAATATCTTATAATTAAAATGTTTCCCTTTTTCCAGATCGATATCGCTGATTACATCATACTTCATTTTGAATATGCCCAGGTAAGATTCCCAGGTGTTAATGTTATCCTGCACCCATGTTTCCCCTTCAGGCAGTCTATTTTCGGTATACCTGGAGTATAAAATTGCTGCTTTTTCCTCGAAAGCCAATTGTCGTAAATTTTCTCTTGTTGGCAGAATTTCTTCTATCTCATAATTACCGTATACATTTTTAATTATAAGAAGAAATACAAGAATTCCTCCGATAAGTATAACGAGTCCGCTCAGAAATATAATCAGATAATTAACCCTTAAACCACTGTGTGATTTAGAAGATTCGGACTTAACGTTAGATTTTTCGGGAATTTTTAACGCCATCTAAGGCTATCCTTCTCGTCTTGTTTAGATTTTGTTCTTTTGGCTTCCTGGTTATGTTCGGCAGTAGTGTAACGAGTAAACTTTCTTGCCGCAGTTTGCCTGTCATATTCCATTGGTCTTTCTACAGTTCTCTGATATTGATATCTCTGCGATTCCGGAGCACCATGATCGGCCTGTGGAGGATTAACAAACGTCGGACGCATTTGCGGAACACCATCTTGAGCGGGAGCGTATATCGGTTCCTGGTAAGATTCTCTTGTTGGGTACCGATCTGCAGTATAACCTCTTGTTCTGCTCATTGTTTGTTCCGTCATAATAGGCATAGGAGAAATAAGTTCTGCCTGAACTGTAGAGGGTTGTGCCACTGCCTGCCTAGATTTATTTTCTCTTACTTTATAGAGAATATAAGCTCCTACTGCCAGTATAAAAGTTGAAATAGTTGCTACTAAAATTATAAGAGATAGTATAGGAATTAATTCCATATCTCACTCCAAGTTATATTTTTAAACATTTGTTGATGAGGAATTTCCACTAAAACCTTGTCGCTCTAATTTTCCCCATTCCATCTTAATCCCAATAAATTCTTCAACAGTTGCCATCGCTTTTGTTATATCTATCAATAAAACGAAAACAACCCTGTAAATTATAGCGTAAGGAACTAACCTAAACTCTTCCTTTTCAACTGCTATACAATAAATAGCCGCCATAAAATCCAACAAGGCTATGCCAAGCCACCAGAAAAATATCAATCCCGACATTCCATAAACCAACGCTACAACAATAAAAAACAGATTAGCGAATATATTCATCGCCGGCCACAACAGGGCTTCATAAAACATGGACCACAAAACAAGAGTATTTGAAAAATTTATAGTTGGATTAAAAATATGCTGTTTATGTTTTCTAATTGCCTGTAAAATGCCTCTCGTCCATCTGTATCTTTGTTTAAGCAGCTGATGCAACTTGGTTGGCGCTTCAGTTAAAGCAATAGAGGTAGGTTCATAACTTATTTTCCAGCCGCTGGCTAATATTTTAAGTGTTATATCAGCATCTTCGGCAAAAGTATCACTTGAGTAGAAACCCGCATCTCTTAAAGCTACTTTTCTGAATATTCCAATCGGTCCTGGAATTATATTCACCTGCTGCAATTGTCCCTGGGCGCTGCGAGGCAGATTAAGACCCTCTACATATTCCAAGGCCTGTAAGTCGGTTAAAAATTTTCTGCGGTTTTCAATTTTAACGTTTCCAGCAACAGCTCCAACAGAAGGATCTATAAAATGTCTTATGCCGTTTTTAAGCGTGCCTGGAGTTAATTGGCAATCCCCGTCCATACAAAGCACAAAGTCAGCTTCGCTATATTGAATACCCGCATTTAAAGCTTTTGCCTTACCACCGTTAGGTTTATTTATCAGTGAGATTTTTACATTTGAAATTTTACCTGTTCTATTGCCCACAATAGATTCTGCAATTTGAGCCGTATTATCGGTAGATCCGTCATTAACAATTATAATTTCGTAGTTAGGGTAATCGAGTTCCAGCAAAGAATTAATGGAATCGTGCAATGTAATACCTTCGTTATACGCCGGAACTATAATAGAGATAAAAGGATAATATCCACCTTTATTTTCAACTGTATATTTTGTTATATAGAGATAGGCTAAAACAAGAATTGAAAAATACCTGAATAATAATACAAAAAGGAAAATCACTAGACTTACGATTGAGGCGTAAACGAACAATCCGTTCCATGATAAAACGGTTTGGGGTAATGTGATAAGAATTATAACAATTAGAATTACCGAGAGTACGCCCGAAACCCAGATCATTCTCAATTTTTCAAAACGTTCATTTCTCGATGGTGGGCGTAATTCTCTATTGTCTAATTCAATTGAATATTTTCTTATTTGTTTATCGTCAGTCATTTTAAATTCATATTTTTATTGATAAATATAAGCCAACAATAGTGCCACAAAAAGTTGAGAAAATTAAGTATAAATCAAGTTTAATTGAAAATTATTGTTCTATATATGTACAAAGAATATGAACTGACTCAAATCAATACAAATTTTGATTAAAAATAACTATTTTTATAACTTCTTGCAATAGAATAAGTTACCAAAACAAATTAAAGTATTTTGAAAATTTATTCAGATAAATCGTTAACATACAACGAATAATAAATTAAATTATTATTTATATCAAATTTAATTCTTATTCTCCTTCATAATCGCATTTAATAGATAATCAGCAATTATTTTACCACCCTCAACACTAAAATGGATATAATCTCTGGCCGCCAAACCTTCATCCACCCAATTATTCATAGAACCTTCAGATCCCATTGCTTCGTACATATTCCAGAATGCGACGCCAGTTTGGTTTGCAATTTTTTCCTGAACTGCAACAACCCTGGGCACAATTTTATCGGATACCAATTTGGAGCCTTTTTTTACGGCCTTATCGCCCGCGCCAACAATAATAATACTTGTTTCCGGGAAACTTTTTTTAAGATCATTAATTACTCTGATCATTCTTTTTTCATAGCCTGTAAAATCGGTTTTTCCTGCTTCAACTACATTAATGCCGAAATTAAGGATTAATAGTTTATAATCCATATCTGTCGATATTTTTCTTAATACATTATCATCAATATCCTTCAAAGAAATTCCGCTGTTGCCTCTCATAGGAAAATTATCAACATAAACACCGTTTCCATTTTCAAGTGAAATGCCATAGATATAACTTCCGGCACAATTATCAAACTTCAACTTAACAGAACTTTGTTCGCTATTCAATTTATATTTTTGAATATTAACCTTATCACTTCCCGGGCTTAAAGACATTGAAGCGTTTTCTGATCCCGCAGTAATATTTACTTTGGAATTATTATTAGTATTTCCATAAATAATTGTGATTTCCTTAAAATTTTTACCTGAGCTGTGAGTATTTGTAGCTTCATACGAAACCCAACTATTTGCCGATGGTACAGAAGTAATTCCATTGATACTCAAAGGATAGTGCTGGGAATTTTTTGTGAATACAGAAACCCAATCCCAATCATCCGAAAAACGGTGTAAAAGCGTACTTCTAACCATAACGTCATCATTTGCGGCTGATAAAAATCCTATCCCCTGTCCCCCGTATTTGGATTGCAAAGTTTCTCTTATTTGCGAAGTTATCATATCCCCCCAAATAATTGAATCGCCGAAATGAGCAATCCTTACTTGCTTTGATTTGGTGGATTTTAACGATTCAAAAAAGTAACTCATTTGACTAACATTGCCTTTTAATGCTACGTTTTTTCCCAACTGGGAATACATTGCAAGAGTATTGTACTCGGTTTTGTTATTCAAAATATTATCTGATTCTTTTATATTAAAATCTATAGCTGATATTTTTACACTTAAAGTTATAAGAATAAAAAGGATTGTTTGAATTAATTTCAGACTTATAGTCTTTTTCTTCATAATAAAATTCTCCGAATAATCTAAAAAAACGCGTTAAATATGATAGTTTACTTATTGGAAATTATCAACATGGATGTAAAATAAATTTAGAAGAAACTCCAGTAAACAGAAAGGAAGGCCGATATAAATCTATAACTTGAATCGAACCGAAATGAATTACCAACACCTATTCTACCGTTTGCAAAAAGATTCTCTATTATTTCGTATTTGGCTTCAGAATAAAGTTCACTTAGAACATAATCAACTGTTGGCGCATAGCCTATTTTACCACCAATGGATACATCCCACTTTAAATTGTAATTAAATTTCCAATCTGCCCAAATCGAATGGGTATCGAACTTATTAGGTGAATAATAAGATGTCAGATTGTATTTGTAGTCGGAGAAAGAATATTCATAACCAACCATAACATTATATTTGAATAATTTCCCCAGCCTTATTCTGAAATCATTGCCCTCGTTATTATCCGATAACCCAATATATCTGTAAAAATACTCAAATTTTACATTGTTATTATAAATATAATATGCGTTTATTAAATACGAATACGAATCCAGGCTAACTCCCAACATTCTAGGCGACGGGAGTGATCTTCTAACATCATCATCTTCGTACATTAAAGTTACACCGAGATGATCTTTATCTTCATACCTGGCCATCAACATACCAACATTTTTATTTTTTTCATATTCTATGTTCATCCTACCCAAACCCCCGCCGAAAACAATTTTTTCAGATAGAGATACATAGAGATTTCCCATCAAACTTGTAAAATACTGGCTCTTTAAAAATACCAAATTATCGCTTGATTGCAGACGAGTTGTCAAGTAACTGATTCCGGCTCTGAAATACCTTGCAAACCCCATTTCGAATCTGCCACCATAATTGTAGTATTGCAAATTTTGGTTATCGTTATAATAAGCTCCTGTTGGAATAATACTTACAGCATAAGGAATTACAGCCGTAACAACTCCGGAAAAAACTTTATTAAATCCGTAGGGAGGAATTGAGATCAAACGTTGATTCAAATATTCTTTTTCTTCCGTGTCAATTGCTTCTGACAACAAATCCTCGTAAATAGATTCTGCGCGCCCGTAATCCTGCGTCATAAGATAAGTGTCGCCTAAAAACATGCGGGCATAATAATTATCGGGTTGCTCCTCTACAAGATTTTTAAATGCCTGACGGGCTTTTAGTGTATCCTGAACATAAAGGTATGCTTTTGCTCTCTGCATAGCCACGTCAAAATTCTGAGATTTACTAAGCAGTGTGTCATAAATTGCTATAGCTGAATTATAGTCCCCGGCGCACATGTAGGTATTTGCATATTCCATGTAAGCGTAATAATCGGGATTTTCAACCTGAGCAAAGTATTCGTGAAGTTTATTCAACGCTCCGGCACAGTCATCATTCTGGGCTAATTCAGCGGCTTCTTCCCGTAATTTAAGATTTTTAATATCCTCAGCTACCATAATTTGTGCATTATAGAAATTCTCAGTCGTTTCAATATCGGGATTTCCGGGATGGTATTTTTTAGCGAGATCTATATATTTTTTTGAATCCTCCAGATTTCTTTGCCAGGAACGAATTGTTGACATACCGAGCAAAGCAAAAATATTTTTTTCATCGGAAGCTAAAACATTATTAAGATACTCCTCTGCGCGAGGGAATTCGGTATCATCTACTGTCCAAACGGTAACCTGAGCAAAAAGCAATTGATAATCAAGATTGTCCGGTTCATATTTAAGTAATATTTCAATTTCATCACGAGCGTCATCCCAGTCATAATTCCATGCGAGATAACGAGCTAACTTGAACCTTACATCCAGTTCTTTCGATTCATCAAAATTGGCCAGATATTTTTTGAGCACTTCCAGAGAGGCATCAAAATCGTAATCGGCGGCGTAAAAGTCAGCAAGCATATCGACAGCTTCTCTATTTTCCGGTTCAATTTCAACTAAATTAGCCAAAATTTCCGATGCTTTGGTAAATTCCTTTATCCAGGATAAATACTTTGCTCTAAGCAGCATAACCTGGGTATCATTTGGTACCAGTTCCAGATATTCGGATAATAATTCGTCGGCTTCATCATATTTTTCCAAACCAACATAATTGCCAGCAATTTTAATCAGAGCATCTTTATTTGTTGGATCATTTTTTAATAATAATAAATTTTCTTCGATTTTCTTGCCGTAGGTTTCTTCTCTAATTTGTGTAACCTGAGAATAATACGCATCGAACTTTTCAGTCCCTTCAAAATCCTTTTTCAAGTATTTTAATTGTTGATAAGCTTCTTCATATCTTTCGGCTGGAATAAGTTCACCAATAAGCAAAAATCTAGTTTCGGAATCGGATGGATTTCGGTTTATTTTGCGAAAATATCTATCGATCGGATATTCACGAGGTTCGTTCTGCGAATAATTATAATCCCCTTCGTGCTGTACTATTATGTAACCTTGTTTTCTTGCCTGGTCTAATCCATCGGAGGCCTCTTTAAAAAACGGCTTAAAGAATAACGCCTGACTAAATGCTTTTTCCGATATTTTATATTTACCCAGCCATAGAGTAAAATAACCGTATCGACTCCATAGTCTCCAATCCTCAGGATATCTTTCAACATATTTCTTTAATATTCTTTCCCCTTTTGTAAGATTACCGGTTTCCTGAAGTATTAAGGTGTACCTTATAACTTCATCCGGAGATGCGTTATCATCTCGGGCCAAATATTCATCATACCAATATTCTGCGGTTGACCATTCTTCGAGCCATCTGTATGCCTTGCCAATTTCCAGGTAATAAAACGCGTTGTCCGGCTCAACGGCAATATTCCGTTTATTTCCTTCAATTTTATCGTAAAGTATTGGATTCCACTCTTCGCGAAGTTTCTGTTCGTTTTTAATAAATTCCGGATTTGATGGTTCCAGTCTTCGCGCCCTTCTGAAATCAAAATGAGCGTTTTCATAAACTGCCCGTTTCTGAAAACATAATGCTCTTAAGTTATAACCTTCGGCAACTTGAGCGTTTTTTGAAATATATTTGTTCAATAGGTCTATTGCTTCACCATATTTCTTATTATTCATATGGATTAAAGCCTGACGTTTTAAACCTTCCTGTACGCCTTGTCCTATTAAAGAATAATTTATGGAAAGAAATAACAATATGAATAGAATCTTTTTCATGCCCAGTTAATATCACTCAGTGAAATATGGGCTCTGGCGCCTTGTTCGGAGACTAAAATTTCGAGCATAGCATTAGAATTAGCGAAATTTTCGTTCACTTCAAGGTCATAAATTAAAATATATTCTGCAATCGCTTTCAAATAACTGGGATCGACGCTCGGCAGAAAACTTTTCATGTTCGCTATTAAATCAGCACTGTTTTTAGGGCTGCTTCTGACTATTAGTACAATTATTCTATTTTCGTATTCGCAAACTTTATCCCTTTTGGCAATAGACCTGCTGACAGCGTTTTTTAGTTGGCTTAAAGTTAAGAGACCTTTAACAGCAGCTGTAGGATCTAATCTGAAAGAAATAAGATTAAATGTTTGTCCGGTCGATTTAAATAACGCAATCTGATTGTTTAATATCAGTTGAAAATCATCGTAGGAATATATATTTGAAAAAGATATTTCTTCATCCGCACGTTTAAAGCCTATTTTAGGCATTATAATCTGTTTGTGGGATTCAATGGAACCAGAAGATGAATTACTACCTGTATTAACACCCATGGTCTGATCCATATTTTTTAAGGGTGGATATTCTACTGCCACACCTTTGTATGGTTCAATTATATAATCGGCGGAAAACTGACCTTCTGTATGTCCTACATTAGGACTTATTACCACAGACCCGCCGTAAAACTGACCTCCGAATTTCTCTGTGTTCTTTTTTAGGAAAATGTTCGCGGTAACTGATTCGGTTAATATATCAACTATTTGCTGGGCTTTTTGAGTGGCCGGTTCACCGACAACAAATAAACTTGTAATATTTTTATCTTCTATTGTTTCCAATGTATGAAGATAAGCATCACGTAACAAATGCAAGTTTGAAAAACCTATATAAGGAGTAAGTTCGTCAAAAATAATTCTACTCGGTCTGTATTCGTTAACTACAGTTATAATATCATTTAAATATTCTATTAAAAAATCATCGGGATTGGGCACTTCATAAATTTCATTTGGCGGTGCGATACGCACAACTATAAGCAGATTTTGATTCATATAAGATTGTATATCAAAATTTAAAGACGCCGCCTGTATCATTAGATCCTTCGGACGCATATTTGTAAAATATAAACATACTTCCGAAGCTTTCGCCGATTCGAGAGCAAACTGCAGGGCTAATAATGTTCTCCCTGATTTGCGAGGTCCAATCAACAAATAACTTCCACCTCTATAAATTCCGCCCCATCTTTTATCGATCAACGAAAAACCTGACGAAATCAAATTAACACCTTTAGTCATTTTTATACCCCTTACTCATGTTCATATAGCAACAAATAATGTGCCGTTAAAAAGTCAAGAATAGTTACATAAGATGCACACACAAAATCAACATTGACTCATATTGAGACTAATGTTCACTTCGATTCAATAAAAACTGATAATATTAAAATCCCGAAAAAACTATAATGCCCGTTGCATTTGCTATAATAGTCGGTTCATTCGTAATATAATCCATTCTGTCGTCTCTATAATACGCAGAGTCGGATTGAAATGATTCGTATCTGTCAATAGAGTCATATTGAATATTATAGTTTTTGACTATTTCTTTTTTTACAGGACCCGCTGCAAATCCGCCCGGTAATTTTTTGCCCAGAATATGTGAGATTTGATGGTGAAGATTTTTTGCTGATTTTGTTCCTGTATCAGTTATAAAACTGATACCCCATGGGTTTTTACCAAGCACATAATCTATTTGCGACTCGGCTAAATCGTCAAAAGTATTTCTTTTAGTAATTTTTTTATACAAAATATTTTTTAGAGCTACACCTAACAAGGTATTATTCGATCCCCAAAAGAAATCGACAGCTTCGTTAAATACTTTTAAATTCATCTGATTTTGAAAATGCAAAAGTGATTTTTCGATAAATTCGGCATATTTTATATCATATTGTGAAAGCCGATAAAACGCAAAATCGGATATTTCACCATAACTCCACCAGTATTCCGGACCTGCCTCATCAGCATATTTTTTTGCATCCTTTAAGTATTCTGCGCGATTTGTTGTTAAATACAATTCAACCGCCCCTAAGGATAATTTGCCTAAGAAAGATTTGTCTTGATATATTCCCATTGTACTATTATCAATATCGGGTACAGAAGAATGAATTGAATATAAATTTTCCGCCGAATTCAAACATTTATCGGCATATTCGTCAAATTGAAATCTTTCGCGCCAAATCCGAGAAGCGAGCGACATGGTGGCGGCATAAATTCCAATTATATTTTTCCCCATTCCCACAAAAGCTGGTCTGTCGAACTCCAAAGTGTCTTTTTCAGGTAAACGCCATCCAAAAGAATGATCCCTTAAATCCTGCACCTGAGTTATTAATTTGAATTTTTCAAAATTACACCTTAGCAGCCAGTCAAGACCAATTTTTGCTTCTTCTAATAAATCAGGAATTTGGTTGTTATTGTTGTCAAATTGAAATTTGGATTTATTTAACTCATAGGCGAATAATAAAGAATAGGTCGCATAGGCAGTAGTATTTATAAATTTAACATAATCCCCAGCGTCATGCCATCCGCCGGTAACATCAACTGATTTATTAATTGTAATCCCATTCTCAATCAAAGAAGTTGCATCGGCCTTATGACAAATTTCATGCATAAACGGATTTGTATAACCGCATCTCTGCACTGTAAAAAAGGTTAACAATTTGGCGGGAATGCCGCTATAAACATTTTTCTCTACTTTAAATGAATATGAATACACCCCATTAATCTTAATTTTATAAGTTCCCTTTTCGGTTAGAGAATTAAAATTAATTCTGTAAGAATATGGGAAAGCGGCATATTTCCCAGTACTTCGCTCAATTTTACCCTTGATTATAACTTTAAATGTTTTGTTATCAATAATTTCGTAGTAGTTATTAGAGAGATCCGAATCGCTGAGAACAACCGCACTTTTAATTGCTGAGGGTTCAAAACCAACCTGATTAATTCTGATGTAAATGTCAGCGCGCGAATCGATATTTGTAGTACAGCCCAAAAATAATGTCATTATCAGAACAAATTTATATTGAAATTGTTTTTTTTTGGCCCATGAATTTAATCTACCAAACCAGCTGTCAACTTTTTGGTTTACAGGGGTAATTTTATAAAATTCTTCCTGGTGGAAGAAAATATTTCTAAAATTATACATATTGTCTATTTTCCAAATACTTCACGATAATTTGATTTTATTTTTTTACCACAATAAGAGATAAACTGGTATACCCTTTTGGGAATATATAATGGAACAATACCCGAGTGGAAAAAATATTTAATCACTTTCCTTAAGATCTATACTCTTTTCAGGGAATGTGGTTTTAAAAACATAATCCCACGCTGGCTGGCTAACTCCGAATCCTTTGTCATCGTGTTTATAATGATGCAACATATGATGATTTTTAATCGCCAGCCAAAATTTATTTTTCATATTATAATGGTGTATCGCATAATGGGTCATATCGTAAAACAAATAACCCGATATAAATCCCGCAAAAAAAGGCATCAGTAAATTAGAGCCCAATATATTATAGAACAGAAAATAAAACAGAGAGGCCAATGGAATACTTACTGAAGCCGGCATTACAAGTCTTTTGGAATCCCTTGGATAATCGTGATGAACACCGTGAAAAATAAAATGTATCCTGTTTCCGATTTTACTTTTAGCGTTGTAATGGAAAATGAATCTGTGTAATATATATTCTGTAAATGTCCAAACAATTATACCGTAAAAGAAATATAGAAATATTGTTGTAAAACTAAGAGAATAATTAAATCCGGCGTTATAAAGACAAATTATAATAACCGGGACATATATGTACAAAGGTACAGACCAATGAACACGTGATAATTTTTCCAAAAAATCACTTTTAAACATTCGCACGGTCTCATCCTTATTCGAAACATATAATTTTGACATTTAGCCACCTCACTAATATTTTATAATATTAGTGCCACATAATTATAACATGAACAATATTAAAATAAATTCCTTGATTTCGCATCAATTCCTTTCTATATAAATTACAAGCTCTTCAGTCCAATTCCAGGATAATCCATCAATCTTATTTTACCGTTCTCAATAAGAGTCCCCTCATAAGGATCATTACTGATTAACAAATTGCCATCCAGATCAGCCCAATCCGATTCTGGAGCCAATTGAGATGCGGCTGAAATAGCACATGATGTTTCAGTCATACATCCAAGCATAACCTTCATTCCAATAGCTTTTGCGAGTATTAACATTTTTTGAGCTTCTCGAAGTCCGGTACATTTCATCAGTTTAATATTAATACCGGAATAAACTCCGTGCGCGCGCACAACGTCGGGTAACCTCTGTAAAAACTCGTCAGCAATTGTAGGCAGTGGACTCTTTTCTGTAAGCCAGGCCATATCGTCTATATTTTCTTTAGGCATAGGTTGTTCTACAAACTGAACCCCTTTATCCTGAAGCCAATAAATCATCTCAAGCGCTTTTTCTTTTTCTTTCCAACCCTGATTAATATCTGCGACTATCGGTTTATCTGTAACGGATCTGATTGTTTCAATCATCTCTTTATCGTTTTCTCTTCCCAATTTAACTTTTATAACCTTGTAAATTTCGGCCTCTTTAACTTTTTGTTTAATTACTTCTGGCGAATCTATGCCGATTGTAAAAGAGGTGTTAGGTGTTTTAGATTTATCGTAACCCCAAATTTTATACCACGGCTCGCCCAATAACTTTCCGACCAGATCGTGTAGAGCTATATCTATTGAAGCTTTTGCTGCTGAGTTGTTTACATCGATAGAGTCCACATATTCAAGTATATTTTCCAGTTGAAAAGGATCGTTAAATTGTTCCAGATTAACCTTTGTCAAAAATTTTGAGGCGGTTTCTTGAGATTCGCCCAAATAAGGGGGCATGGAAGCTTCACCATATCCAATTACACCATCATACTCAATTTCCGTTAACATTACGGGTGTAGTTGATCTTGAACTTGTAGCGATAGTAAAAACGTGTTTTAACTCCAAAGTGTAGGGTTTAAATTTCAGATTCATTTTTTTAGCCGAGTTAGTTATAATATTGGTGTTAGCAAATATTTTAGTATTTGGCAATAACAATGCCGAGCTGCCTAAAATTGCCGACGATTTAATAAAATTTCTTCTATCAAGCTTCATTAAAAATCTCCAGTATAAAATTTATTAGCGCTTATTGAACTAATTCCGTTTTTATTTAATGATGTAAGTATTCTTTTCGCGCGAATAAAACTGGAATGCCTGTATTTGCTGTAGTTATCTTTTGATTGGTCAAAACTATTTATTTTAATGCGTCCGGAAGCGTGAATATATTCCAAATTACCTTTATAAATAGCTACGTGAGTCACTTTTTCCGGTTTGCCTTCAGAAGCTTTTCTTCCGAAAAATAATAAATCACCCGGTTGGAGGTCATTAAAACCATCCTCTGTATTAACCAGTTCACCGGAATGAACCTGCTGAGAAGCGTCACGCGGCAGTATAATTCCGTTTATAAAATAAACCGTTTTAGTAAACCCGCTGCAATCCATAGCTTTGGCGGAAGTACCTCCCCACAGATAAGGAATACCCATAAAGGTTTCGGCTGTATTAATAATTTTTTCTCCATCAGCATTTATGGATTTAAACCAATCGTCAAAGTCACTCGCAAATGATTTTTCAACATAACCCTGCCGGGCATCGGGGAATTCCACTTTATAAAACTCACCTTCATCGCCAACGAATTTAAGAATATCTCCAAGCACCAGGTCGCTTACCCTTTCCTTAGTGTCGGAGGTTGATTTGTATAAAAATCCGAAATCTGCCAGATAAATAATTTTTTTCGAATTCAGCCAACTCATTAATTCTGTGTGGTTAACTTGTTCGATTCCATCCTCATCGACCCAGGCGATATAACCATCGGGAGTTTGAACTCTGTAAAAGCCGTCATGATTTTCCAAAACCTTAACTGGAGTCCCCAATAATGCTTGTGTAGCAAGTTCTTCAGGGTGATTCGGTTTTGACCTTATATTGGCAACCGATAAATTTACTATTCCATAGATTTTTTCACCTAAATCTTTTGAGGGCAAAGTTATTATTTTATCCTCTATTTCAGGTGTAATTTCTTTGCTTAGTTCCATTAATTTGTTTTTCGCCTCAGGCAAATTTGTTTTTCCCGTTAAAGAGATTAAATCATTTTCAACCGTTATTTCAATCTCGAATACAGCCACGCGTTTATCAGGCGCGAACTGATTCTTTATTTCCAAAATCTTGTTCTGCAAAATATCCATATTTGTCTTTTCCTGTGCAAATAAATAGAACGAAAAAAATAATAAGATGTAGATCAATTTTAATTTCATAATAATTTAGATTTGTTTTAGAATTTGGTTTCAAAGTTATTAAAAGCATTTAAAAAAATAAAGATTATTAAGTTTATAATGATTTTATTATTTGAATTACACAACTAATAATGAAAATCATCCCGATGAACTTAAACAAGCTCCAATTTAGATTATTATATAGTGGAACCTCTCCGTAGATAAATTAATTTACAATATACTCACTTTATATTTTTTAATAATATTCTGCATAACAAAATGTAAAACAACATGTTTTTTATAGTACTAATCGTAAAATAACAGATTGACTTAGTGATATAATTATCGGTGGGCAATAAGGCTGATTATTAAAGCCCTGCTTAAAAGCAGGGCTTGTAAAATTAATTAATATTCGTTAGAAATAATATGTTTGGCAAGCTATAAGCGCTAATGCAATCACTCCAAAGAACATTAAAATATATATAGAATAAAAAAGTTTTTTCATTGTACCGCTCCCCATATAGCAATATTAAATTTTTGGTTAATTACTGTGCGGGTTTATAACCCGCACAATTAAAAATCAAAGCGATTCTCTATTTAAGCAGAATCATTTTCTTGCTAACTACATTGCTCCCTGAAACTAATCTGTATATGTATGTCCCGGTGGCAACATTAGCGCCTGCATCGTCTACACCATACCATGTAATATTATAAATCCCTGGATTCATCTCTCTGTTAAGCAGAGTTGTTACTTCTTGACCAAGAATGTTAAATATCTTTAGGGAAACAAAACCCGCTTCAGGTATAGAATATTGTATTGTTGTTGTAGGATTAAACGGATTCGGATAATTTTGATCCATAGCAAATACCGTCGGAATAATATTTTCCTCAACACTTGTAACTCCGTCTGCCACAATAAACTTACCCGTATTTGAATAATATGAATAGTCACCTGTAGCGTTTGCCGATTTTACTCTCCAATAATACTCACCGCCGGCTTTAAGACCGCTTAAACTTTGAGATGGTGTTGTTAGTCCTTCGTAAACCTTTGGACTAGTAAATTCCATATTATCAGCCAATTCAAGCTGATAAGTTAAGGCTGATTTAGACTGAGACAAAAGCAGCCACGATAACGTAGGTGAAGATGTAAGAACAGTAACATTATTCGGACCGCCTACAATCGGTTGTACAGCGGAAGAACCAGGATTTATAGAAAATGACCATGTAGAAGATGTAGCTGACCCCTGAGTATAAATAGCGGTAACTTTCCAATAATAGGTAGCTCCCGGCGTCAATCCTGTTAAGGAATAAGTATTGTTTGTAATGCCGGTTACTGTTTCTGTCGTTGGTGATCCACCGGCAAAAACATCGGATTTACTGTAAACTAATGTATAGGATATAAATCCAGTTGTTGAACCGTTAATAAACCAGCTTAACGATACTGAAGTCTGTAAATCCAAGGAACCATCACTCGGGAAAGATAATGTTGGAGCAATTGCCGAGCTAGGTCCATAAATTGTAAACGAAGCAGTAGCGTAAACGGATTCGCCGCCTGTGCCGGTAGATGCGATTGCCCAATAATATGTCTCACCATAAGTAAGATCTATCAGAAAATCATAACTTAATGTACTTACACTTCCTATTGTAATTTCACCATCTGTTGCGTCCGGAGCGCCGGGTGCAAATGCCGCCCAACCCGCACCAGCAGCTTGATCAGTGGTACTGTATTTTATCTTATAGCCTGTTAATCCTAACGATTGTCCTTCGAGATACCAGTACAATGAAGGTTGCGTAGTATACAATGTAGGGTTGCCGGTTGGCCATGTAATAACTGGATATCCATTGGCAACGCTTCCGGAAACTACAAATGAAGCTTCGGTTGACCAGGCAGAGGATTCTCCGACACCGGGAACACCAACAACATTTTTGGATCTAATTTTATAATAATATGTCTGACCGGGAGTTAAGCCTGAAATTTGTTTCAGCAATAATCCCGTAGTCGCAGTTGAAAAGTCAGCTGTTCCATCCTGCCCGCCGGATGCTGTCGCAATATCAATATCAAAATATAAACCGCTTATATCAGTTCCCGTATACCAGTAGATTGTTGGAGAAGTAGTATATACTGTAACTCCACCGGTAGGATATGATGGAATTGGAACTGCCAAAGTACCGCTACCATTTGTTGTAAATGATTCAATTCCTGAAAATGTTGACTCGCCATTATAAATAGCTTCAACCGACCAGTAGTATCTTGTACCCGGCAATAAAGTCGGTAACTGAGCATTTAAATTAGCACCGGCAGAAACAAATGCCGCAGCGCCGTCATCTACGTCTATATGTCCGTCCGGAACTGCTTCGTTATCTCCAAGAATATTGTACCATACTTTATATGTAACTCCCAGAGGGTACTGATCAGTGTACCAATATACTGAAGGAGCGTTTGTGTAAACAGTTTGATTGCCTGTCGGCCAAGTCTGGTAAACGGATATATTAATTCCACCGATTACTGTAAAACTCCAATTGGCCGAATAACTTATAACTTCACTACTACTATTTAAAACAATTACTCTCCACCAGTATGTTTTCCCTGCTAAAACAGAAACCTGTTTGTTCAAAGATGTAACTATATGTGAAGTTGCGGTTGTCCACTCGACTTCAGTTGGAGCAGAACCCGGAACCGCAAGAAGTTCATCCCGTATTATCTGAACCTTATACTTCATTGAACCGGTTGTAGTGCCTGTATACCAGTATAATGTTGGTGATAATGTATAAACTGTGCCGGCGTTATTTGGAGATGTTTGAGTAACAGTAACATTCGGTACAGTTGTAATATGATTTATAAAAGAATAATGATTTACATGCGCATCCTGATGTGCAATTACCTGCAAATAATATAAAGTGCTGTTGCTTAAAGGAATAGCGTTGTGTACTTCCGCCCACGAAAACGATGTTGTATTTGCAGCTATCGCCGGAATTGGCAAAGGATCTGTATCAGTATCGGCGAATATATTAGATTCAAAATTTGTCTGACTGCTACCCGAACTCGATAAATATACGTCGTAGCCAAGTCCGTCGCCTGCCAGGTCTGTCCAAGTAATAGTAGGTTCAACAGACACTCCCGTTAATCCATTTACTGGAGCGACAATAAAATCGGTTAGTGTTTCATCATCGGCTATGGTAATTGTTTGTGTAGGAGGTACAGCCGCGATTGCGCCTTTTGTAACCGAAGTAATTACAGCTGTAACGGTTTCATTAGGATCGAGAACAAGATCAGATACACCGGTTACTGTAACACTTCCACTTGTATTTCCGTTTGATATAGTAATAGTTGCAGCACTACGCGTGTAATCTGTTGTTAGTGTGGCCGTACCACCCCAAGTTAAAGTAACAGTTATGTCCGCGTTGGCTGTTAGAGTATTCGTAGCGACAAATGTAGCAATACCCGCATTTTCGGCTGCAGGAGAACCAACCGCTGAAAGTGAGATAACCTCGTCGGTTATAGTAGTTGTAGCGGAAGCTGGCGCACCTATTGATCCGGCAGAAACACCAGATATTGTGGCAATCACAGTTTCATTGCCTTCTAAAAGTTGATCGTCAACCGTAGTTATGGTAACGCTTCCGCTTGGATTACCAGTTGAGATAGTAATATTTCCGCTACCTGTATAGTCCGCTGGGTCAGCAGCTGTGCCGGTCCAAGTTACTGTAACAGTTACATCTGAAGTAGCAGTTCCGCCTCCGGAGATGCTTGCTGTAAATATTGCCGTTGAACCATTTTCAGGTGTATTCGCATTATTTACGCTCATAACAATAATTTTATCTTCAGTAATAGTAGTTGTAGCGAAAGATGGCACGCCGATAGTTCCGGCTCCTGTTGTTAAAGCTGTTATAGTTGCTATTATAGTTTCATCAGGTTCTAACAAACCATCGTTTACTGAGGTTACAGTTATTGAACCGCTTGGATCACCATCCGCAATTGAAATATTGCCAAAACCGGTATAATCCAGAGTGGAGGTAGCAGTTCCCGTCCATGACAAAGTAACTGTGATCGGACCGCCGCCTGATAATTCAGCCGTTCCGCCACCACTGATAGTTGCGGTAAATGTCGCGGTTCCGCCGTTTTCAGCTATTGGACTTGTATCTACACTCATTGAGACTGTTTCCGCGTCGGTTATTGTAGTTGTAGCGGAAGGCGTCGCACCTATGGTTCCGGCACCCGTTGTAAGAGCTGTAATTGTTGCTATGGCGGTTTCATTGCCCTCAAGTTTTGTATCATCAACCGCTGTTATAGTAACTGAGCCTGTGCCCGCTCCGCTTAAAATCGTAATATCTCCGCTTCCAGTATAATCGGCCGGATCCCCTGCTGTACCTGTCCAGGTTAAAGTTACTGTTACATCTCCGCCGCCTGATAAATCTACTGTTCCGGCACCGCTTACT
>Ga0180007_10000198_pt1 | contig 112107 bp, 95 predicted proteins | sample MM_PC_MetaG_FD_121122 | JGI IMG/M metagenome (GOLD analysis project Ga0180007, IMG submission 121122) | Groundwater microbial communities from the Aspo Hard Rock Laboratory (HRL) deep subsurface site, Sweden - MM_PC_MetaG | ecosystem: Environmental > Aquatic > Deep subsurface > Groundwater... | reverse complement strand
CTTTGTCACTTTGTGCCTTTGCTACTTTGCACCTTATTTTTTTGATATTCATATATTCCCTCCTGTTATCTAATGAAATAAACATAGCATTTTCCTTTGAAGTATGCAACTATTTCGATGTTTTATAGTTTCTCTCGTATATTATTTTTATTCCTTCCAAAGTTATGAATGGATTGATTATATGGGCAAAGTTTATCATTTTACTTATTTTTTTTGCATCCCCACCTGTAAGTATTATAAGCGGTTTAAAATTCAATTTCTTTTTGAATTTATTGAGCATTCCCTCTATCATAGAAGCAAATCCGTGTAATATCCCCATTTGCAGATTTTCGTTTGTATTTTTGCCTATTGCAAATTTTGTATCGTTTAAATTTTTTATATTAGGCAGATTCGTATTTGAAAAAAGCGCTTTAGAGGAAATGCCTATTCCGGGTGCTATTGCTCCGCCTAAATATACGCCTTTGGCGGAAATTATGTCGAAGGTTATGGCTGTGCCCAGGTCTATCACTATGCACCCTTTTTTGTATAAGTAATTAGCTGCGACTGCGTTTGCTATTCTATCGGCGCCCAAGTTTTTCTTTTTATAATTTAATCTTATCCCGAGATTTAAATCTTCTTTTATGATAATCGATTTCAACTTTAAGTGTTTCTTTAATAATTTTTGAAAAGGTTTTGTTAAAGATGCAACGGCTGAACAGATTGCGACTGCTTCAATATTTTTGAATGGTGAAAGATTTTTTAAAATGGTTCTATAATAATTATCAGTTGGGGTTTTTTGCGTTCGGATTTGCAAACAGGAAACCAAATTTTTGTTTACAAATAATCCCATATTTATATTGGTGTTGCCAATGTTTATCGCCAAAAGCATACGTGTTTATTCTCCCCTTTGTTTATTTTGTAATCAGAACTATGTTCCGATTAAAGAAAATTTTTCCCATTCAGCCTGAATTGTTTTGGATTTTCCGTTTTTCAGCATGAGATAATATTTTTCTATTTTTTCTAAAAGCAATGTTAAAAATTCGTCTAATTTTATCCTTTTTCCTGTCTCATTCCCAAGAGATGTGGCTGTATTATTTAATTCTTTCGGAAAATCTTTTATTCCAGCGTTTAGATTTATACCTACGCCTACTAAAGCATATTCTATGTCGTTTCCGCTTTTTGTCTGTGTTAGTATTCCGCATATTTTTTTACCGTTTATCAATATGTCGTTGGGCCATTTAATTGTGGGTTTAGATATTTTAAAAGAGTGCAAAACTTCTGCGCAGGCAGTGGTGAAAATTACATTTATAATGTTTGTTTGTTCTAAAGAAAAAGAAGGCCTTAAGATTACAGTGAACCAAACTCCTCCTTCGGGAGAAAACCATTTTTTTCCGTTTCTTCCCGTTCCTTTTTTTTGAGAATATGCAAGGATAGTGGCGCCTTCTTTTGCGCCGTTTTCCGCTAAAATTTTTGCAGTTGTTTGTGTGGAATCAAGTTGGGTATAAATGTAAAGAGGATGACCGATGATTTTGGTCTTAAGCGTGTCTTCAAAATTTGGAAGTAATAGTTCCATAATGCAAAACCTTTTGATTCTGGATTCTAGATACTAGTAACTACAGTTATCGTTTAACTAGAATCTAGTATCAAGCATCTATTATCCTATCTATTTTTTAGTGTTATTATTTCCAAACTTACATCAAGCGCAGGCGCTGAATGTGTTATTTCTCCTATGGAAATTAAATCTACGCCTGTTTTTGCAATTTCTTTTATATTTGAAAGGTTAATTCCTCCTGAAGCTTCGAGAATTATTTTTTTAGATTTTGCTAGTGCTTTTTGTTTTTTCATCCATTTGACTGCTTTTTTCATCTTGTCGGGGCTCATATTGTCAAGCATGATTATATCTGCTTTGCAATCATATATTTTCTTAAAAGAATCTAATGTATCAACTTCCACTTCTATTTTGACGCTCTTTGAGATTCTCTTTTTAACCGAATCTATAACCTTTTTTATTTCACAATAGGATATAAGTTTAAGATGATTATCTTTTATAAGCACCATATCGTAAAGCCCTTTGCGATGGTTATGTCCGCCTCCCATTCTTACCGCGTATTTTTCCATTTCCCTCAAAAGGGGAGTTGTTTTCCGGGTATCAAGGAGTTTGCATCTGTAGGGCTTGATTTTTTCTGTATATTTTGAAGTCAATGTTGCAATTCCGCTTAAATGGCTCAAAAAATTTAAAGCAGTTCTTTCGGCAATCAGTATTTTTTTTGCTTTACCGTCTAAAATTGCAAGAATTTGGTTTTTATCAACTTTGTCGCCATCTTTTACTAGTTTCTTGAATTTTGTGTTTTTTGATACCAGTTGAAATGCGGTATTTGCAATATCTAAACCGGCTATTACGCCTTCGTTTTTACTGATGATTACGGCTTTGACTTTAATATCTCCGATAATAGTTTCTGTAGTAATATCCTTTTTGCCGATGTCTTCTATTAAAGCAGATTTAATAATGTTTTTTAATTTTTTAAAATCCATATAATCCTCGCTTTGCTCGGCTAAAATTAAATATCACCCCGAGAAATTCAGAGAATTTCCGGGACTAAGTCCTCGGAATCTTTCCAAGATTCCAGAGGGAAGATTAAAAATCAAAAATACATATCAAAATTTAAAAACTAAAGCTATCTGATTCTCGATTCTCGTTAATGGAAGTTTGTTTCTTGTTTCTACTAGTATCAAGTATCAATTTATTCGTTGTTTTGATTTCTGATATTGCAATTTGTTAAGAAGGTTATCTTATCTGGTCTAATTTGACATAGACACTCCCAATCGTGGGGAATCGGTCTTTTTTATCAAACATCAAGCATCCCAGAATTATTTCTTGTAAGGAGAATGGGAGATGGAGAAGCTGGCTTTTCACTGTCATTGAATTTCGGTCATTTTTTCTTGCCATATAATATCCCCTTATAATGCTTTTTCTATTGTTGGAAAATACATAAGGGGAATAAGGTAAATTGCCTGTAAACAGTTCGAATAAAAGCACTCCCAAAGCGTAAATATCAACGCTTTTATCGGGTTTTGCACCTTTAAGTTGTTCGGGGCTCATATAAGCAGGGGTTCCGCCTTTTAAATCTTTCTTAAGTAAAAAACCAACCAAAAACAGGCGAGACATGATATGGGTAAATGCATTTGAAGAAAAATGCGATAGACCAAAATCAGTTATTCTTACGTGTCCTTCTTCATCAAATAGTATATTGGACGGTTTAACATCTCCATGGATTATGTCGTAAGCATGTAAATACGCAAGCCCGTATGCTATATCTCTTGCAATTCTCACCTTTTCGATAAAAGGGAACTTTTCTCCTGTAGTCTTTTCTCTGTTTATTACCCTTTCTATAAGATTGCCGCCTTGCAGATACGGCATAATCAGACAATACCCATCCTTTAGTTTCAACATATCATATATCTTTACTATGTTGTAACTTTCCGGGTCGGGTATCTTATTTATAATATTAAATTCTTCTCTTAACGCTTTGATTCTTCTCTTGTCGCTCTCCATACTAGGAGGGAGGAATTTGACTGCTATGTAGTGTATTTCTGCATCGTCACTAGTTTTTTTGTAAGCGGTGTATACTTGGCTCATTCCTCCTTGACCTATAAGTTTGTCAAAAACGTAAGTTTCGCCGCCTATTTGAAATTCGGTTCCTTTTTCCATTTTTTGTCTTTAGTAATCTTAACGATGCAATTTATCATATAAGCTAATATCAATTCAAGTTTGACCCCATTAGAGATTTTAAAACGCAAAATATTTATCAACCAGATAAGTAATTATTACGCTATATAATACTTAATTTCAACCTGTTAAATTCTTAACGGGGTTGACCATAAATATTTTTCTGATATAATTAACGTTCTTAATTATTAAGAACGTTAAGTTTCTGGGAGTTTTTGGTGATGTTATGCAGGAGATAGAAAAAATAGCAGAAAGTATTTCTCGGCTACAGAGAAAAATGAGAGCAAAATTATCTAACGAATTGAGCCAAGGGGAAATAACTATTCCTCAATATCATATTCTCGAGCATCTTAATGATAAAGGTGAAACTACTATGCATGAAGTTGCTGATTATCTTTTTGTAACTCCTCCGGCTGTAACCGGGTTAGTAGATAAACTTGTAAAAATGCAATTAGTGCAAAGAGATTTCTCTTCTTCTGACAGAAGGATAATAATTGTTTCTCTTACACCCAAAGGTAAGACAGTCATATTGAAAATTAAAAACCAATCCAATGAACTGTTTTTTTCTATTTTTAAAGGGTTTTCTGCCCAGGATAGAAAAAATTTTCTTGAAGTAACCCAAAAAATGGAGGAGCTGTTATGAAAAGATTCGTTTTTTTGGTTATATTTAGCTTGCCGTTTTTTGTCTTTGCGCAGGGGGACGTGCTTACTCTCAAACAAAGTGTATCTATTGCGTTGGAGAATAACGCGTCCATAAAATTAGCCAATGAAAAAATAAAAGAAGCGCAAGCGGAAAAAAACCAGGCATTAAGCTATTTCTTTCCTAAAATTTACAGTTCTTCTTCTTATACGCGTTTAGATGAAAAAAGCGAAATGGCATCAGTGGTTTTAAGCGATGATGAGATTTACGATTACAATCTAAATTTAGTACAGCCTATTTTTCACGGGGGTCTTTTGCCTGCATATAATTTGCAAAATGAAAACCTTAAAGCGAGTCAAAGCTACTTCGAATCGACCCAAAATAATCTGGTTATGGAGGTTAAAAAGGCGTATTTCCAAGTTTTGGGCACGGGAAAAATTAAGCAAGTAGCGGAAGAGTCAGTAACTTTAACAAAGGCTCATCTTAATACTGTAGAAGCATATTTTAAAGAGGGGCTCGTTTCCGAAGTTGAAGTTTTAAGAGCAAAAGTTGCTTTAGCAAACGCTCAGCAGAGTCTAATAGATGCAAATAATGTCTTAGAATTGTCAAAATCCTATTTTAACAGTCTTTTGAATAGAAACCTCGGGCAAGAGGTAATGATAGAAGATGTCCTATATTTAGATGATTATAATATCGACCTTTCTTCGGCTATGCGCCAAGCAATTAATTCAAGACCTGAAATAAAAGAAGCTAATAGCAGGATGAAAATTTCACAAAGCGGAGTAAGTATTTCACGTTCTTCTTTTCTGCCTCAAGTTTCGCTTATCGGAAAGTGGGATAAGATTAAAGGAGCGGAGGTTCCTATAGATGAGTGGAAAGAATCCTGGAGCGCAATTGTATCGGTAGAAATGGATATATGGGACTGGGGAGAAAATTTAAACGAAGTTAGAAAGGTAAAAGCTCAATTTGAGCAAGCGCGTAGCAGTTTAGAGCTTCTTGCAAATAATATAGAACTTGAAGTAAGACAAGCGTATTTCACATTGCTATCGGAAAAAGAAAAGATAAAAGTGCAGGAGATAGCAGTAAAAGAAGCCGAGAAAAATTTCCGTGACACTTCACTAAGATTCAAAGAGGGGCTTTCAACAAATACGGATGTTCTGGATGCGCAAGTTTTACTTAGTCAGGCAAGAACAAGTTATTATCAAGCTCTTTATGGATATAATATTGCCTTTTCGCAACTTGAAAGAGCGATGGGAATAACAACATTTAAGAATTGGGATTAGAATCATAGGAGAAAATAGATGAGAAAAATAACAGTCATAGTATCAATACTTTTATTGGGAGTAATTGCTTTAATAATAATTCAAAAATTTAACGCGAAATTACCTCTAAGTATTACTCAAATTCAAGAAAAAGAAGGGATTCCCGTAGAAGCAGTTGAAATTAGGCCTGATTCTTTGCTCGAATTTCTTAATGTAACAGGCAGAGTAGGCAGCGAACAAGAAGCATATCTTTCGAGTAAAGCAGGGGGCAGAATATTAGAATTTCATAAAGATGCCGGTGATGTTGTTATAGACGGGGAAAAACTAGTTGAAATAGATACTTCTTCTTTAGAAATTCAAAAAACCCAAGCGCAAAATCAGGTAAAAATTGCTGAAAATAATTTAAATCAGTCTCAAGCGCAATTTGAAGACGTAAAGCGAAACTTAGATAGAATGAATAATTTATTTAAAGACGGCACAATTTCTAAGAGAGAATTGGAACAATTTGAACTGAATTTTAAAACTGCAAAGCAAACTCTTGAATCCGCTTATGCTCAACTTGAAGTTGCAAAAGATAATTTAAGAATAGTAGATGTGAATATCCAAGACCACGGCATATTTGCTCCTTTTGACGGAGTTGTGGGGATAAGAAGAGCCGATGTCGGTGAAATTATTAGCCCAGGGCAATCTATAATCAGCTTATATAACCCTCAAAAGTTAAATGCTCAAGTAAAAGTTGCCGAAAAGGATATTTCCGGTTTGCAAATCGGTCAACGCGCAATACTAACACTTGATGTATCGGCTAGTAAACAATTAAAAGGGCAAGTTACAAGAATTTCCGGCGCTCCGGACGCAAATACGAGGTTGTTTGACGTATATATACGCTTTGAAGACATGTCCAACAATATAATTCCCGGAATTTTCTTGCAGGGTAAAATCTTGGTCGACACAAAGGAAAATATTATGACCTTATCAAACGAAGCGCTGATAAAAGAGGGTATGGAATATTTTGTGTTTGCTGTCGAAGATAACCATGCAGTAAAAAAGCAGGTAAAATTGGGCAATAGGTCTGAGGATAAGTTCGAAATTATATCGGGGATAGATTTTGGAACTAAAATTATAACCTTCGGGAAAGAGAATGTGAAAGAAGGTTCACTTATAAAAATTATTAAAAATTAAAGATTGAAGATTTTAAGATTCTTTAATTGAATCTTGAATTTTAAATCTGGAATCTGGAATAAATTATGAATTTACCCAGAATAGCTATAAATAAACCGGTTTTTATTTCCGTCTTTTTCTTGGCATTGGCGGTTATAGGCATATATTCGGCATTTAAGTTAAATGTTACGCTTATGCCCAATGTCGACCTTCCTTACGTTACGGTTAAAACTTTGTATCCGGGCGCAGGTCCCGACCAGGTAGAAACGTTGATATCAAAACCTCTCGAGGATGCAATCAGTACAACGAATAATTTGAAAAATATTCAGTCTGTATCGTCGGAAGGAGTATCGATTATTATCTGTGAATTTACTATGGATGTTTCTGCAGATGTGGCTGCTTCGGATGTAAGGGAGAAAGTTTCTTCAGTAAGAGAACAATTGCCCGACGATGTGAAAGAACCCGAAATCCTTAAACTCGACATTAACGCAAGCCCTATTCTTTATATAGCTTTTTCAGGTCCTGATTTGCAAAGCGTTTATCAGCAGGCAAAAGATAACATAAAACCAATTCTTCAAACGGTCAAGGGAGTCGGCAATATTGATATTGTGGGCGGATTAAGGCGGGAAATAAGAGTGGAAGCGGTGCCGGATAAACTCAAATTTTATGGGATAACTTTACTTGATATATCTAATAGGTTGAAATCGGAAAACGTAAATTTGCCCGCAGGTCATTTTTCCAGCGGGAATTTAGAAATATCCGGCAGAACAGATGCCGAATTTACCGATATATCGCAGATAAGTTCAATGGAAATTCCATTGATGGACCAGAGAACCCGTCAGACAAGAAAAGTGAATCTTTCAAGTTTAGCCGAAGTAAAAGATACCTATGCTGAAGTCAGAGATACTGCAAGGATAGACGGAAAAGACGCAGTTTCATTGACTGTCCAAAAACAGCCGGATTCAAATACAATTGAAGTTGTGGATAATGTAAGGTCGGAAATTGCCCGGCTCAATGAAACTTTGCCGGAGGGTTATGAATTAAAAGTGGTCGTGGACGATTCTTTGTTTATAAGAAACGCTGTTGCGGATGTTAGAAGCAATTTGTTTTTAGGAGTTATTATTACGGGTATTGTGCTATTTTTATTCTTGCACGGAGTAGGAAGCACATTGATTGTCAGTATAACAATACCGGTCTCGCTTATAGGGACTATGTTTTTTATGTATATGACGGGTTTTAGTTTTAATATTCTTACACTTACAAGTTTAGCTTTATGCGTAGGAGTTCTTATTGATAGTTCCATAGTTATCATGGAAAATATTCACAGGCATACGAAAGAATTGGGTAAAAATTTAAAACAGGCGGCTGAAGAAGCTACTATGGAGGTTGCCCCTGCCGTGATTGCTTCTATTTGCACCAATATTGTGGTCTTTTTACCTATTGTGTTTATGTCGGGACTGATGGGGCAGTTCTTCAAAGAATTCGGATTAGTGCAAATTTTTGCCACAATAATTGCTTTTTGTGTCGGATTTACATTAATTCCCATGTTATCAAGCAAATTTTTGCATGTTACAAAGGAATCTTGGTTGTCAAAAAAATGGGAAAAAGGATTTATATTATTGAAAGCCCAATATAAAGAGTTTTTGCCCATTTTATTAAAACGGCCTAAATTAGTTTTTGGAATTGTTATTGGACTCCTAATTGCAAGTATTGCGCTTCTTCCTATGATCGGGTCGGAATTTGCCACCCAAACGGACCAAGGCGTTTCTTCCATAATGATAAGAATGCCGGCCGGGACAAATTTAGAAAAAACACAGTCTATGGTAGAGCAAATTGAAGAAAAGTTGAGAACAATTCCGGAACTGGACAGCACTTTTACCACTATCGGCGCTGTTTCCGGCGGAGAGATTAGTGTCGGCTCTCAAGGACCCGAATATGCGCAAATAGTAATCAATTGGAAAGATGATAGAAGCCTCTCGGCGGTAGAATTGTTAAAGGATACAAAACATTTTCTTGCGTCTTTGCCGGGAGCCACTATTAATGTTCAAGAAATAAGCTCAAGTGTTGGCGGCGGCGGCATGCCAATTACATATTATGTTACCGGTCCCAATCATGAAATTGTTACAAGCGCGGCAAAGGATATTTTAACGGTTTTACAGAATACGCCCGGTATTTCGGATGCGGATTCTTCTTATCATCCCGGAAAACCCGAAATAAATTTTGCAATCAATCGCGCAAAATTAGCAGATGTTGATATGGATGTTAATTCTGTGGCGTTAAATGTGCGCGCGGCTTTGGAAGGTATTGTGCCTACAACGTTTCGCGAGGGTGAAAACGAATATGATATACGCGTCACTATACCCGAAAAATTGAAAAAACAAAGACAGGTTTTAGAGAATATTCCTTTATCCAACAGAATGAACGACATGTTTTTATTAAAACAAATTTCCGACATACAGGAAACATCAGGCCCGACTCAAAGACAAAGATATAATCGTCAACCAAGCATTACTCTCACCGCTAATACCACCAAGCCAGTAGGAACCGTCGCGAATGAATTTATGAGAAAACTGACAGAAATAAATGTTCCTCGTGAAGTCAATTTAAATACAGGTGGAAATATAAAGATGATGCAGGAGGCTTTTCGCGATATAGGAACTGCCATACTTATTGCAATTATTCTCGTTTATTTGGTTATGGCGGCTCAATTCGAAAGCTGGTTCGAACCATTCATTATAATCTCAGCTTTACCATTGGCAACGATTGGAATACTTTTCGGTCTTTTCATCTTTGGCAAGACTATTAATATGTTTAGTCTTCTTGGAGTTATGATCCTAACCGGTATAGGTGTGAACAATGGCATCCTTATTATTAATTTTGCAAAGACGCTTATTGAGCAGGGGAAGAAACCGCTTGAAGCTATTGTGGAGGCAAGTTCTATAAGATTAAGACCTTGCCTTATGACGACCTTTACCACGATTACCGCAATGATTCCCCTTGCTTTTGGAGTGGGGAAAGCTACTGCTTTTAAATCTCCTATGGGTGTTACCGTTATATCGGGAGCATTCAGCGCATTAATCCTCACTCTTTTTGTAATTCCTCTGCTTTATTTTCTGTATGTAAGCAGAAGACAACGCAGGTCAAATAAAAAATCTTCTCTTTTGGCAGAAGAAGAGTAGAATAGTAAAAATAAAATCAGACACTGCAAAAATTGCAGTATTTGCCAGATTATTTAGACAGTATAATACGTGTTAAAGGAGAGAAAATGAAAAAGTCAATTGTCACACTGGTCTGTTTCCTTCTTATCGGCTGTGCAAGCGCAGACCCAATAGACACACTTGTAACCAAACTATCAAACGATCATGTGTGGCAAGAACGGCGTATTTCCAATTATTGATTTACCAGAGATAGCTCCGAATGCAGATGTTATTGCGCAGTGTTTCAAAATGACGGGCTTCGATCAAGGTCGCATAAAGACCTACAGAATAATACAGATTAGGAAGGTCAAAATACGCGGATCACTTCCTGACGACTATTTTGCGGCGCTGATTGATTCGGACCTCGGGAAGAAGATTGCTCTCTTTCAATACCAAGGAACTGCTGTTGGCTGGTGGACAAGAGTCTATGACCAAAACTGAGGGAATTTTTAAAAAACAAAATACCTAACAATTGCTTGCACCCGACGTTGAATAAGCGCTTGCGGCAATAAAATGTTGATGTTATGTTTGAGCAACGCTGGTGAAGCAAGGACGTTAGCTTGACGCGCTTCGTGCGCAGAGATTTAGCATTTAATAAATTGAAGGAGTTGATTGAAATGACTAAACAATTAAAATCATTTTTAAATATAACTGTAATATTATTGATTCTTATATCAATGGTTTTATTGGTTTTGATCAGAGTATTTGATATAGAAATTGTTTTCTCGCCAGGCTTAACAAAAAATAAGTCTTTATATGAACTAAAATGGAATTCAAAGCTTAATCGGATTCAAGAAGGAAATACATGTGGTGCACATTCTGTAATGGCTGTGCTTTATTTAGAAAAAAATGAAATTAAAGATCCATATAAAATATATGAAGCAATAAATGAAAAACTTGGAAATGGATATATATATCCATGGGGTCTAACGAGATACCTGAAAAACAAAAGTATTAAAGCAAAAAATTATTATTTAGGTTTATTATCAAATAAACAAAAAGAACAATGGATTAAAAACAAAATTATTAATGAAATCCCAATTATTATAATCATTGGAAATAGTAAGTACTTACATTATATAACAGTGATGGGATTCAATACTAATGAGTATTTTGTATATGATTCACTTGTAAAATCAGATATGAATGGTGATTTACCAGGAAATATCACGGTTCCAGCTTTAGAATTGCTTAATAAGTGGAATAATGCAGTATTTAAAGGTATTCATCTGAATCTGTCAATTTCTCAATGATTAATATAGGAAAATAAAGCTAACAAATGCTTCAACCGGACAAAGCTATGTCACGGTTAGTGCTGTCGCTGCGCTCGGCACTAACCGCGCCAATTACGCTTTACCGCTTAAGCGAAATGTTAGAAAGGAAAAATGAATAAAAAAATAAATTATCCAGAAAAGGCGGTAGTACTTTTCAAAAATGGTTTTTCCTGTTCTCAAGCTGTTCTTTCCACCTTTGGCGAAAAATTTAATATTGATCGAAATATCGCGTTGAAACTTTCCGACAGCTTTGGCGGAGGCATGTAACAGGATAATGGGGTCAGGTCTTGCAAGATAACATTTGTCAGGAAAGGGGACGGTTGTTTATGCTCACTAATTAGGTAACTCTTTTTGGCATGATAGAATAAACCAAAGGAGGACCAATGAGCAAGCTGTTCAAACTCTTGGTATTTGGGTATCTTTTAATTTTGTTGCCACAACATGTGTTTGCTGCTCAAGACGGTCAGGCCGAAACTGAAGTCGAAAGGATTCTCCAAGAGCGAGTTGATAAGTATAAGAAGAGTGTCGGCTTAATTGTTGGCCTTGTTAATGACCAAGGAAGCAAGATTATTAGCTACGGTAAATTGAGTCAAGACCATAGCCAAAAACCTGATGGCAACACAGTGTTTGAAATCGGCTCAATTACCAAAGTCTTCACTTCTCTATTACTAGCGGACATGGTCAAGCGGGGAGAGCTGAGGCTTAGCGATCCGATAACGAAATTCCTCCCTAAATCAGTTAAAGTTCCAACCAAAGATGGCAAAGAAATCACGCTTTTTCATTTGGCTATCCATACTTCGGGCCTTCCACGATTACCAGGTAATTTTGCTCCCAAGAATATGAATAATCCATACGCGGATTATACCGTTGAGCAGATGTATGAATTTCTGTCGAACTACACGCTAACCAGAGACATTGGCGCCAAATACGAATACTCTAATTTGGGTGGTGGACTGTTGGGCCACATTCTAGCCCTTAAAGCGGGGATGGATTATGAAACGCTGGTAATAACACGCATCTGCGAGCCACTCAAGATGAACAGTACACGAATTAAGCTCTCGACTGAACTTCAAGCAACTATGGCGATGGGGCATGATCAAGCTGGAAAAACCGCAATGAATTGGGATATTCCAACTTTAGCAGGTGCAGGTGCTTTGCATTCGACGGCAAACGACATGCTTAAATTCGTGGCTGCTAATTTGGGTTTAATCAAATCTGACTTATTGCCGGTTATGCAAGAAACACATCTCGTTCGAAATAACACCGGCGTGCTTAATTTAGAAATTGGGCTGGGCTGGCATGTGCTAAACAAATATGGCACAGAAATCGTGTGGCATAATGGAGGGACTGGAGGCTATCATTCTTTTATCGGTTTTGACAAAAAGAAGCGTGTTGGTGTGGTAGTGCTCTCAAATTCTACAAACGACATAGATGATATTGGACTTCACTTGCTTGAAAACAAATATGCACTAACAAATTTTGAACCTTCTAAAGGACGTACGGCAATTAAATTAGACCCTAAAATCTATGATGCTTATGTGGGCCAGTATGAGCTTGCTCCGAATTTCATTATCACAATCATCAGGGAGGGAGACGGACTCTATGCTCAAGCAACTGGACAAGGAAAGTTCGAGGTGTTCCCTGAAGCAGAGACTAAATTTTTCTATAAGGTAGTTGATGCGCAAATTATGTTTAACCTCAGCGAAGCGGGTGTGGTCGAGAGCCTGACCCTGTACCAGGGCGGCAGAGAAATGACGGCTAAGAAATTTAAGTAAGTCGCTAAGGAGTACCTGACCAATCACTGAAGCCGACGCCGCAAGAGCGGAGCGGCTTAGTTCAATCGTTATACTTCCTTTTTTGCAGAAGGTACTTGACCTGTCTTATAAATCAGATAGGTATCTTAATGCTCACTCTTTTTGTAATCCCGCTACTTTATTTTCTGTATGTAAGAAGGAAAACTCGCAATTTGAATTAAATCCTCGTTTAGAAGCAACTTAATTGTTAAAACCCTGTCTATCACTTGAATTAAGCGGGTTTTTATTGTATAAGTAGGGCTTAAAAATGCAAGAAATATCCCCACGGTACAATCCCAAAGAAGTAGAAAATAAGTGGTTTACCTTCTGGGAAGAAAGAAAACTTTTTGAAGTTCATACTTCTTCTCCCAAGAAACCCTATTGTATTGTTATTCCTCCACCCAATGTAACGGGTTCCTTGCATATGGGACACGCATTAGGCGGAACGCTTCAGGACATAATAATACGTTTTAAGAGAATGCAGGGATTTGACGCGCTTTGGATACCGGGTTGTGACCATGCTGGTATTGCTACGGAAAATGTCATAGAAAGAGAATTAGCAAAGCAAAATATAAACAAACACGAACTTGGCAAAGATAAGCTTATAAGTAAAATTTGGGATTGGAAAGAACAACAGGAAAAGAGAATAATCAAACAGCTTGAAAAGTTGGGATGTTCTTGTGATTGGTCCAGGTTTTCATTTACGATGGACAAAGAACACTCTAAAGCGGTAGAAGAAGCTTTTGCGCAGTTATTTAAAGACAGATTGATATATAGAGGTAATTATATTGTTAACTGGTGCCCGCGCTGTAGAACCGCTCTTTCTAATGTGGAAGTGGAATATCGAGAGACTGAAGGTAAATTGTTCCATATAAATTATCCCTTAAAAGATGGTAAGGGGCAGCTCACTGTGGCGACTACAAGGCCGGAGACAATGTTTGGTGATGTGGCGGTTGCGGTAAATCCTAAAGACAAAAGGTATAAACGGTTTATAAATAAGACACTTATTTTGCCTTTGACGCAAAGGGAAATTCCTGTAATATCAGATGAAAGGGTTTCAATTTCATTCGGGACAGGTGCCGTTAAAGTAACTCCTGCCCACGATCCTGCAGATTTCGAGATGGGCAAAACGCACGGCTTAGCTAATCTTGTAATTATGGATAAAGAAGGCAAAATGAAACAAGTTCCTAAAAAATATGAAGGACTTGAGCGATTTAAATGCAGAGAAGAAGTAGTCAACGATTTAAGGGAAGAAGGATATCTTGTAAAAATTACTCCTCATTTACATTCAGTAGGGTATTGTGACCGTTGCGGGACAATGATAGAGCCGTATCTATCTACCCAATGGTTTGTTGATGTTCAAAAACTTAAAGGCCCTGCTGTTAAAGCGGTAAAAAGCGGCAAAATAAAATTTGTTCCCGAAAGATGGACTAAAATATATCTTGATTGGATGGATAATGTAAAAGATTGGTGTATTTCAAGGCAAATATGGTGGGGACATACCATTCCTGTATCCTATTGCGAAGATTGTAACGAAATTATGCTTAATAAAGAGGTTGTGGATGGTAAATCTTGCAAAAAATGCGACAGTAAAAACATAACCAAAGAAACAGATGTATTAGACACCTGGTTTTCTTCAAGCCTATGGCCTATGTCAACTCTTGGTTGGCCGCAGGATACTGTTGACTTGAAACATTTTTATCCGACTTCTACTCTTGTCACAGCATATGACATTATATATTCTTGGGTATCAAGAATGATTTTAATGGGACTTAAATTTAAGGGTGATGTTCCTTTTAGCACTGTTTATATTCATCCCATAATCAGGGATAAAAAAGGCAGAAAAATGTCAAAGTCCAAAGGCAATGTTGTCGACCCTCTGGAATTAATAGAAGATTTCGGAACAGATGCGTTAAGAATGGCGCTTGTGCAGCTTAATACCGGAGCCGGACAGGATATAATTTTTTCTCTGGACAGGTTTGAAGGCATGAGAAATTTCAGCAACAAGATATGGAATGCTTCCCGATTCGCTATTGGAAACCTGGGGGATGGATTTAAACCTGTAGAAGACATATATGAACTTTCCCTAGGGTTGGACGAGAAATTTATTTTAAGAAGGGCAGAAGAAGTCAATAAAAAAGTTACAGAACTATTGAAAAACTTTAAATTCAGTGAATCGGCAGAGTTGCTTTTTAAATTTTTCTGGCACGAGTTTTGTGACTGGTATATAGAATTAATCAAGTATAAATTCAAGCCCGCCTGCTTGCTTCTGCAAGAAGCGGGCAGGAAAGAAAATGGTCCTTTGGACCCGAATCCTGTTTTATCCGAAACGGCGCAAATCAGCAGGCAGACATTGTTCTATGTTCTGGATAAAATAGTAAGATTACTGCACCCTTTTATGCCTTTTATAACAGAAGAAATCTGGAGTCATCTTTCGCAGTATAAAAGTGGCAATTTTTCTGAAAGCGTTGCAATTGCGCAGTGGCCAATTTCTAAAATCGATAAAACGGAAGACAAGGTTGTTGAGGAGGCGACCTGGAAATATGAAGTTATTCAAGCAAGCAGAAACATTAGAGCTGAGCGGAATATCTCGTTTCACGAAAAGTTGAAGTTTGTTGTTATTCCATCCTCTGAAGAGGAAGAAGGAATTTTCATAAAAGAAAAAGACAGCATAATATCGGTTATAAACGCTGAAGATATCCAGATAAAAAAAGAAATATCTGCTAAAGAGAAGTTCTCTTCTCAAGTTACTTCGTCGGGAACTTGCGTTTATATTTTATTAAAGGACATAGATTTGGAAAGGGAGAATACAAGGATAAAAAAAGAATTGTCAAAAATGGACGAGGGAATGATAAGGATAGAGAAGAAATTAGCGAACCGAGATTTTATGTCAAAGGCGCAGCCGAGCGCAATAGAGAAATGTAAAGCAGAAAAAGAAGAATTCTTAAAAAAGAGAGAAAAGTTATACCAGATACTAAAAACTATTGGGGGAAAATAAAAAATGGTAAAAAAAATAGAAGAGAAAAAGAAACATTCAGATAGCTCAAGTGATAAGATTGAGAATGTTTTCGAATTGATCACTTTGGCAAGCAAGAGGGCGAGGGAATTGGTTTCGGGCTCACCCAAACTAATTCAGGCGGAAATTGAAGGTCCTATGCAAATAGCTTTGGAAGAAATTGCTCAAGGAAAGATAACAATTGGCAGAAAACCAAACATCCCCGAGAAAAAAGAGAAGAAGAAAGAAAAGCAAAAAAAAGCTTGAGGGGGATATAAAATCCTTTTTCAATTAACGAGAAAATTTGTCTTATAGAAAGTAAAAGCAAATGATATTTGAGGGTAAAAAATTTATATTAGGTGTAACAGGTAGCATTGCCTGTTATAAATCGTGCCAATTGCTAAGAAAATTACAGGAAGACGGCGCGCAGGTAAAAGTTGTGATGACAGATAATGCTACTAAATTTATTAATCCTCTGACTTTCCAAACGCTTTCTGGAAATCCTGTTTATTTGAAGATGTTTAATAAACTGGACAAAAATACCCAGATTCAGGCCTCAAACCATGAGGAACTTGTTCATATCAAACTTACGCAGTGGGCTGATGCGATGTTTGTAGCTCCTGCCACCGCCAACATAATATCGAAAACAGCGTGCGGTATAGCCGACGATTTACTTTCTACGCTTCTTATTTCTTTTCAAGGTCCTATAATCTTTGCTCCCGCAATGGATGAGGGTATGTATAAAAATGTAATTTTTAGAGAAAATTTAGGTAAATTGAAAGATAAGGGCTATTATATAGTTCCTGTTGATAAAGGCGTTTTAGCAAGCGGTAAAATAGGAGAAGGAAGGTTTGCTTCAATAGAGAGTATTATAAAAAATATTAAGCATGCCCTATCAGCAAAACCTGCCCGCCCTGATGTTACATCGGGACAAGCAGGCGGGGAAGATCTTAGAAGCGTGAAAATTCTAATAACTGCAGGAGGCACTCGGGAATTTCTTGACCCTATTCGTTTTATTGGGAATGCTTCATCAGGCAAAATGGGTTATGCTTTGGCTCAAGCGGCAAAAATAAGAGGAGCAGATGTTAAATTAATTTCAGCCCCAACTTTGCTTTCTCAACCAGGTGGAATTGAAATTATAAATGTTGTAACTGCAAGGCAAATGAGAGATAAAGTAATTGAAAATTTAGCCTCTACAGATGTATTGATAATGGCTTCTGCGATAGGTGATTTTAAGCCGAAAACTTTTACGAAGCAAAAAAGAAAAAGAGCAGAAGGGTCGTGGGATATTAAACTTGTCCCGAATTCCGATATATTATTGGAAGTTGGTAAAATAAAGAAAAACAAAATAACGGTCGGATTTTCCATAGAAACAGAAAATCAGATAGATGTAGCTAAGGAAAAATTGAAAACAAAGAATCTTGACTTGATTGTAGCAAATGACATCATTATGAAAAACTCGGGTTTTTGTAGTGATACCAATAAAGCTGTTTTTATTGATAAAAACGGTAAAATAGAAAAAATGCCGCTACTTTCCAAAATAGAATTGGCGGATAAAATTCTTGATAAAATACAAAACATCGGGAGGAACAAATGGAAAAGAAGAAAATAGGCGTGCTGACCGGTGGCGGAGACGCTCCTGGGTTAAACGCGGTAATACGTGCTGTGGTAGTAAAAGGTGAAAAATTGGGGTACGAAATAATAGGAATAAAAGACGGATGGCGCGGACTGCTTAACAAAAACGTCGAAGAAATAAGTATAGATAAAGTGGAAGATATTCATCGCGAAGGAGGAACAATTCTTGGAACTTCTAGAACAAATCCGTATAAAGAAGAAGGCGGAGAGCAAAAAGCGATAGAGAACATGAATCAACTCGGTCTTCATGCTTTAGTAGCTATAGGCGGAGACGATACGCTCGGAGTCGCAAATAAATTGAGTAAAAAAGGCGTTAAGGTAGTAGGTGTCCCAAAAACAATAGATAACGACCTTTCGGCTACGGATATTTGTTTTGGCTTTGATACAGCAATCAATCGCGTATCTGAAGCAATAGATTCTCTTCATACAACTGCAAAGTCTCATCATAGAGTTTTGGTCGTAGAAGTAATGGGACGACATGCCGGTTGGATTGCTCTTGAAGGCGGGATAGCGGGCGGAGCCCATGTAATCCTTATTCCTGAAGAGCCTTTTAACATAGATGAAGTTTGTAAAGTAATAAATAAAAGAAAAGAAAACGGCAAACTTTACAGTATTATTGCGGTTGCCGAAGGCGCGCTTCCAAAGGGTGGAGACCTGCCCGCTTCTTGCGAAAGCAAGCAGGCGGGAAAATTCTTCACTCAATCTGAAGGAACTGATTCTTTTGGACATGTAAAATTGGGCGGAATAGCAAAAGCTTTGGAAAAAGAAATAGAAAACAGAACGGGTATTGAAACTCGTTCTGTTATTTTAGGACATCTGCAAAGAGGAGGTTCTCCTTCGGCATTTGACAGATATTTTGCCACCAGATTAGGACTTAAAGCCATAGATATGGTTAAAAAAGAAGAATTCGGCAAAATGGCGGCCCTTAGAAAAGGAGAACTTGTGTCTGTTCCTCTTGAAGAAGCGGTTGGTGAAATAAGAGTCGTTAATAATGACCTTTTGGAAGAAGCTAAGGTTTTCTTTGGATAAATAAAATATACTTTATTCCTTATAAAATATTATATCGCCTGTGCCGTCTTTAGATAAGTAGCTGGATATTTGCCCGAAGTCGTTTTTTAAATCATTGCCTATGCTATGCATTATCCAACCTTTGCCTCTTCTTTGATAAATAAAAGGCTCTGCGCTGAAAGGGTCATTCGGCAAATAGGGAAGATAGGTTGGGACAAGGTCGGAGAGTTTTCCTGGATATTGCTTGTTTTTATTATAGTAATATTCCAATCCGATAATTATAAAAGTTGCGTCTCTCTCTGTGTCTAGTCGCCCACACTCTATATACATATTCCTCAAGACAGGCATAAATATTTGTCTTACCGGATTCTGGGGATTTTCTTCCAATGCCCATGCTTTTAATCCTTTATTGTAAGGTAAATTGATATCTTTCATGGCGTCAACATAACAGGCTCTAACACTTTGCTCTACATCTTCTTGAGTATATCCGCTTGCTTGATAGCTCTCTATAAATTTTTGCCAGTCTATTTCAGATAACAATAAAGGGGAAACGTTGAATTTGATATCAACGAATTCTTTTTTCAATATTTCTTCGAAATGTTTCCTGACATCTACGTTCTTTTGTAAGGATTGGATATTTTCTAAAAGGTGGGGATAATTTGGTCTATTTGTTTGAAGGAAAACAGTATCTCTTAAATTCTTGTATCCGTTGGATTCTATCGCCATTCCCATTCTTTTAGATAAGGAATTGCCACCTTTTTCCAAAAGTTGTCCAAATCTTGCAATGTCAAAACAACATTGCATGGCTTTGACATAATCCTTTTTATAAATTTGGAATTGGAACTTTAAATTTAATAGTCTCGTAAGTTCTCTCAATCTATCAAGAATGAAAAGACATTCTCTGCGCTCTTCGTAGTTTTTAAATGCAGGAAGAGTTAACTGCTTTTTATCCAAGCTGTTTTGAAACTCTTTAAATGCAGGTTCGTTATCTGAAAGTAATTTTTCCAGATTTTTATTTTCTCCTCCCCATCCTTTTTTTAATACTTCTGTGAATATATGAAAATTTGATATGTCGGCCGGGACTATAAGTTCTGAAGCCGATTTGAAATTTTCATATGCGTCTTGACTTGCAACTTTTTGTTCTTCCTGCGATAGTCGAGTTTGTGATGCGTTAGGAGGAGAAGACCTTTGCCTTGATCTATCCTCTTTTAAGGAAGTAGTAGCGCATCCGCAGGAAAAAATGAGAATTGTTAAAAAAGCCCAAATTAGTTTTTTCATTGTTTTGTTTAAATTGTAGAATATTCCCCTATTTTTCTATATTTTTCATATCTTTGACTAATAAGTTTTTCAGTTGGCATAGAACAGAGTTCCTCAAACGCCTTTTTTAAAGTTGTCTTGATGTTCTTTGCGGTTTCTTCCGGGTTTTTATGACTTCCTCCAAGTGTTTCGGGAATTATTCCATCAATTACGCCGAATTTTAAAAGGTCTTTACCGGTAATGCCTTGCAGTTCTGCCGCTATGGTTGCCTTTGATACATCTCTCCATAATATGGAACTACATGCTTCGGGACTGCATACGTAATAAACAGAGTATTCCAGCATATAGATATAATTGCCTATGCTTATACCCAAAGCTCCGCCGCTTCCTCCCTCTCCGATTACTACTGTAACTATCGGAACAGTCAAAGAAGCCATTTCTTTTAAATTTGTTGCTATAGCGCAAGCTTGTCCTCTTTCTTCTGCACCTATGCCTGGATATGCGCCAGGAGTGTCAATAAAAGTTATTACGGGAAAAGAGAATTTTTCAGCAAATTTCATTAATCGCAGTGCTTTTCTGTAACCTTCAGGATTGGCCATCCCGAAATTGCGTTTTAAATTTTCTTTTGTGTCTCGCCCCTTTTGATGTCCGATTACAACCACTGTTCTTTCATCCAAAGAAGCGATGCCTCCTACAATTGCAAGGTCGTCGTAAAACGTTCTGTCTCCATGCAATTCTATGAAGTCTTCCATTATAAGTCCAATGTAATCAAGAGTGTATGGACGTTTGGGATGTCTTGCTATTTGAGTTCTTTGCCAAGCGGTTATATTTCTGAATATTTCCATTTTTTTATCATTAACTTTTTCCTCTAAATCTTTTATTTCTTTTGATAAATCAAATCCCTCGTCGGAACTGGAAGATTTCAGTTCCTGAATCCTTTTTTCCAGTTCTATAATCGGTTTTTCAAATTCCAATTCTTTTATATGCATCTATGCTTTCCCTATCTGTTATTCTTTACTTTGTATAATTACTCCAGTTCCAATTGTAACAATATCATAAATTTCTTCCAAGTCGCTTTTTACCATTCTAATACATCCGTTACTTATATATGTGCTTATGTCTGAAGGTTCGATAGCTTCATGGAGACCGTAACCGGTTTTTTTACCTGTTTCCCATAACCCCATCCATCTTGAACCCAAAAGATTTTGTGCTGAATGAGGTGGCACTACTCCTCCTCCTGCAGGATACCACGTAGGATCTTTAATTTTTTCTCTTATTTCGAAAGTCCCCAGCGGAGTAGGGGTCTCTTTTGCTCCAACAGCTATTTTGTATCTTTTGAATGATTTATCGTCGTAATGTAAAAATAAATCTTGTTTGTCAACATGCACCAAAATAGAAAATTTATTGATAGTGATTTTTAGTTTTTGGCCGGGTTTTATGACGCTATTTGGCAGATTATTTGCTCGCACCAGCAGAGCAATCGTTGTATTAAATTTTCTGGATATTGAAAACAAACTATCTCCTGCTTTTACTGAATAAATTTCGCTTATATCGGTAACAAGGGGAGAAAACAATAGATTTATATTAATTTCGCCAAGTTTATCTATAGTTATTTCTCTGATTTTTGAAGAATAATCTAGGTTTTCTATTATTTCCTCGCAGTATTGCCTTGCTTTCTCAAATTCTCTTTTGGCTATGTATATGTCTACGGGACCTAATGTTGCATTTCCGGCTAACGAGTGAGAGGGGAATTTTTCTGTAATCTGTGAGTAATAAAATTGCGCTTCTTCAAAATTTGCTTCTCTTAATCTTTGTTGAGCAAACTCGTAATATATTTCCGGATGATGGAAAGAGTATTTAGAATTCAAAACCTTGTCCCAATATTTTTTAGCTTCTGTTATTTCGCCTGTTTTTTGATAGCAAATCCCGATTTGATAAAGAATTTCCGTTTGTGTTTCCCCTTTAATTTTAGGATAAATAGCTTTTAGAATTGTCAACGCTTCTGCATATTTTGAATCTCTTAGGAGAGCATTGGCTTCTTGATATCGGATTTGATGCAGTTGGTTTCTCTTATTTTTAATTAATAACGTACTGCCTATTGCTATAAAAGCTAAAAGCGCGATTATAAGAACGGGAGATAGTAGGTTTTTGGCTTTCATTTAAGACGTGATTATATCCCCGCCTATCTATTTTGGCAGGGATTTTTAAAAAGATTACAGTGATTTTAAAATTGCTTCATTTTTGTAAGCTGTATTTGATAATCTCCGCCTGCCAATATTATGGCAGCTGAGTCTGCAATCATTTTTCTTTAATAATTTTAAAAAGCTCCTTTGCCATACGGTAAGGTTTTGATGCAATCCTAAACGGCAGAGAAGTTAACAAAGACGATAAGTCTTTTCTCAATTCGTCTGTTAGCCTTTCAGGTTTAGTAAAAAGCCTTTTGAGAACATTAGAAGTATAAAATTTTAATATTTTTTCTTTGTCGATATGAAGCTGTGTATTACAGAGATTACATTCAATTTTATGAACATAATCTCCTACATATGTTATAACATGCGGGGTTTCTTTTTCGCAGTGCAAACAATACAGATTTGTCTTAATGACTTCCGCTTTCAATTTTTTGTTTGACCCGTAGGGGATTAGGTTGTCTTTTTCTTTAACTTCTTTACCAGACTAAGCCCGATTTTTCTTTCTTCAGAACTAATTCTTACAACTGTTACCTTTATTTTATCATCTACCTTAAGTAACTCTTGAACGGATATTACTTCCCCCTCTTGTTCAGTGGCATTGGGTGTTTCGTCTTTTATTTGAGATATATGTAAAAGTCCTTCTATTCCGTCTTCAATTTCTACAAATGCGCCGAAATCGGTTACTTTAGTAACCGTTCCTTTGATTTCCATTCCCACTTTATATTTTTTGTCAATTTCTTCCCAAGGGTTAGGTAAAAGCTGTTTTCGGCCGAGTGATATTTTCCTTTGGGTAGGATCTACATCCAAGACCAATACTTCTAACTTTTCCCCTTTTTTGACTGATTTGGAAGGATGCTCTGTTCTGGGAGCCCAAGACAAATCGGAAACATGTACTAACCCTTCTATTCCTTCTTCCAGTTCAACGAATACCCCATAATCGGTAATTGTTCTCACCTTGGTCTTAATTTTAGTTCCTTTAGGATATTTATCTTTTATTTTAAGCCATGGGTCGGATTCTGTTCTCTTTATAGACAAAGCAATCTTGTTATTTGCTTTATCTATATTTATTACCATTGCTTCTACTATTTCACCTATGCTTAACATCTGAGATGGATGGGATATATGTTTTGTCCAAGACAATTCCGATATGTGAATAAGTCCTTCAATCCCTTTTTCCAATTCAAGGAAAATCCCGTAGTTAGTTATATTGACAACAGTTCCCTTAACTTTAGCATTAAGGGGAAATTTTTTCTCTACCAATTCCCAAGGATCGGCAGTCTTCTGTTTTAATCCTAATGAAACTCGTTTTTTCTCTTGATCTATTTCCAATATTACCACTTCTACTTCTTCGCCTATTGCTAAAACCTCCGAAGGATGAGAAATTCTGCCCCAAGAAATATCGGTAATATGAAGCAATCCATCAAGTCCACCAAGATCTATAAACGCGCCAAAATCGGTGATATTCTTAACTCTGCCTTTAACAATGTCCTTTAGCTTTAAGGTTTCAAGAAGATGTTTCCTTGACTGGTCTCGATTTTCTTCCAGATAAGCTTTATGCGAAACTACTACATTTTTTCTCCATTGGTTGGTCTTAAGGATCTTGAATTCTTTTTCTTTCCCTACTAAATCATCTTGATTTTTTAATGGCTCTATATCTACCTGCGAAGAGGGTAGAAATCCCGGAATACCCACATTGACAATAAAACCACCCTTGATTTTTTTGGTAATTTTACCCTTAATTATTTCGCCGGAATTATAAGCTTTCTGAATTTTACCCCAATTTTTAATAAAATCTGCTTTTTCCAAAGAAAGTCCTACCATGCCGTCTTGGTTTTCTTTGGATTCAACGAGAACCTCCATTTCGTCTCCAACTTTTAAATCTTCGGGAGAATCAAAATTAGATAAGGAGATAATTCCTTCGGATTTATACCCGATATCTATTAAGGCTTCTCCTTTGCTGATTTGGACTATTTTGCCTTTCACAACTTCTCCAACAGAAATAGATTTTACAGTAGAGAAGTACAATTCTTCAATGGACTGCATATCTTTTTTGGATTCCGTTACTTTCATTTAACCCTTTATTCCTATTTTTAGAATATTTGTTTGTGATAACAATTTCAACAAGGAAGCGTATGTTATTTGAATTTATCAGTTTTGTCAAGCGTTTCCACTTGACCTGTCTTGACGGCAAAGCGAGAAAATTCGTTAGATAATTTTTCTTTTATGCTATTACGGTGTAAAATCCATCCCGGGTTTTATTCTTTTTATTAAAGCAATAATCAGACGTGCTGTATAGTCAAGGTCTTTGGTGGAAAGCAATTCAACCGGCGTATGCATATATCTCAAAGGGACGGAAACAAGCGCGGTTGCAACACCCTCTTTTGTTAATTGCATAACATTTGTATCAGTTCCTGTTCTTCCCGGTTCGCCTAAAATTTGACAGGGAATTTTTTCTTTCTTGGCTGTATCTATCAAAAGATTAAAAAGTTTTGGATTAATATTTGCGCCTCGGCTTATAACAGGACCTGAGCCAATTTTATATTCTCCTGTTTTCTTTTTGTCGACACAAGGATGGTCTGTTGCATGGGCCACTTCGATACAAATACCTATATCAGGTTCTACCCTGAATGTAGAAGGGATTGCTCCTCTTAGCCCTACTTCTTCCTGAACGGTAATTACTCCGTAAACCGAGGAAGACAATTTTTTGTCTTTAAGTCCATCCATAATTTCTGTAACAAGATAAACACCCATTTTGTCGTCAAAACCTCTTGAAATCAGAAAATCGTTCTTAAGAATATCCATGCCTTCTATAAAAGTTATAGGGTCTCCTATACTCACTAATTCTTGGGCTTGTTTTTTGCCCTTTGCGCCAATGTCTATCCATAAATCTTCCATTTTGGATATTTTTTCTCTTTCCTCTTTTTCCATTAAGTGGATTGCTTTTTTGCCCGTTACGCCCAATATCTTGCCTTTTTTTGTATTAATATAAACTTTTCTTCCCGGTATTAGATGCAAATCTATTCCACCGATAGTTGTAAAATATATAAATCCCTCGTCGGATATAAATTTAACCATAAGCCCTATTTCATCGCAATGGGCTGCAAGCATAATTCTTGGCTTTGCGTTTTTATTTAAAATCCCCGTCAGATTTCCCATAACATCAATAGAAGTATCTTTTGTAATTTTTTTCATTCTGTTTGCAACAACCTTTTGAACTGCTGTTTCAAAACCCGAAGGAGATAGGGTTTCCACGAGCTCTTTTAAAAATTCTAAAGATTCTTTGCGCATTTTTCCCTCCTTGTACCCCTGTTTGTTTTCGACCCTAGTCCCCTAGTCTTGATTTCATACCCTGAGAAATTCAAGGAATTTCCAGGACCAAAGTCCCTGAAATTGCATTCGCAATTTCTAGAGGGAAATCATAGGGGAAGAAAACTAGGGGCACTAAATTTATTTTTGTATTTCATGCACTGTGTATATTATCATCTTTACAGTAAACAGTCATTTCCTAAGAAGGATAAATTCTGTAATATAGAAATATCTAAAATTGAAAAAGATAATATTATCGTATATAATCCACATCCCAAAGTTCTGAATCAGAGTAATCTTGGTTCAGAGCAAAATTTAAACTTTGATAAATAGCGCTACATAACCTTACAAAATTATGATGAGAGATTTTTTTCGCCCTCAGGGCATAGCGGTCATAGGAGCTAGTGAGAACAAGCAGAAGTTAGGATATCAGGTTTTTGAGAAAATATTAAAAGCCGGATATGACGGAGAAGTTTATCCCGTAAACCCTAAACTTGCAGGCGAAATCCTTTTAGAAAAAAAGGTGGTTTCATCAGTAAAAGACATCTCTTCTCAAGTAGATTTGGCGATTCTTATTATTCCCTCTAAGTTCATATTACAAGCAATAGAAGAATGTGGCAAAAAAGGCGTTAAAGCGATTGTGGTAATTTCGGCGGGTTTTAAAGAAACAGGGAAAGAAGGTGCTATTCTTGAGAAAAAATTAGTTGAAGAATGCAGAAAATACGGCGTGAGAATGATAGGACCTAATGTTTTGGGTATCATTGATACTTATTCGAAAATAGATGCGTCTTTTGCCCCGGTATATCCCTCCAAAGGAAACCTTGCGTTTTTCTCTCAATCAGGAGCATTGGGATGTGCTATTTTGGACAGAATCTCCGGCAAAGATATAGGGATGTCAAAATTTATATCTTTGGGAAACAAAGCTGACATAAGCGAAATAGAAGTTCTTCAAATGCTTGCAGAAGACGAAACTTCAAAAGTTATTCTCGGATATTTGGAAAGTATCGAAAACGGTAAAAGATTTATAGAAGTTGCAAAAGAAGTGAGCAAGAAAAAACCGATAATAATGATAAAGTCCGGTAGAACCGAATGGGGCAGCAAAGCCGCATCGTCTCATACAGGAGCGCTTGCCGGAAAAGACGAAGCGTTTGATGTCGCATTCAAAGAATGCGGAATAATAAGAGTTGATACTTTCGAAGATGCGTTTGCCATTGTTAAAGGATTTTTAAAACAAAACCCCCCCGCTGGCAACGAGGTGCTTGTAGTCACAAATGCTGGTGGAGCAGGAATTCTTGCCACGGATATGATAGAAAAAACAACGCTAGATATGGCAAAACTCGAAGAAGTGACGAAAATAAAATTAAAAACAGTGCTACCCTCTAGCGCCTCTGTCAATAATCCCGTGGATATTTTAGGCGATGCTCAAGACGACAGATACAGCAAGGCCTTAAAAATAGCGGGGAAAGATAAAAATGTAGATGCTTTTTTGGTTCTTTTAACTCCCCAATCTGCTACAAATACATCGCATATTGCAAGCGTGATAACCGAGGAATATAAAAATATAAAAAAACCGTTTTTTACATCTTTTATGGGACACGAGAAAATAAAAGACGCGGTCAAACTATTGGAAGTAAGCGGTATCCCTAATTATTCCAGCCCTGAAGAAGCTGTGAAAGTCATAGAAGCATTGAAAAACTATGGTCAATGGGTAAAAAGTAAAGAAGGAAAAATTAAAAATTTTGATGTTTCTAAGAACAAAGTTTCCCAAATTATCAAAGATTTAAGAAGCCAATCTCAATATACAATAGGAGGGAATTTGGCTTTGAAAATTTTGGGACTCTATGGTATTCCCGTTATTGAAAATATCCTTATAAAGAATGAAAAAGAAATTGAAAATGCTTCCCGCAAGATAACTGCGCCTTATGTAATGAAAATAGAATCGCAGGACATTATTCATAAGTCTGACATGGGAGGAGTAAGGTTAGATATAGAAAAATCCCAACTGTCGAATAATTTCAAAGATATGATGGCTAAAGCAAAAAAAATAACTTCCAAAATATCAGGCGTATCTTTACAGCCTATGATTGAAAACGGGAAAGAAGTGCTTGTCGGAGTTTCAAAAGATGAGATATTCGGTCACATGATTAGATTCGGATTAGGAGGCAAGTATGTCGAAGTATTTAAAGACACTTCTTCCAGAATAGTGCCTGTTACGCAGAAAAAAGTTCTTGAAATGCTCAAAGAAACAAAATTTGCTTATCCTTTGCTTACAGGCGTAAGAGGGGAAAAACCTTCAGATATATCATCTGTCATAGACACGATTTTAAGACTTTCACAATTAGTTTCGGATTTTTCCGAAGAAATAATAGAAATAGAAGCCAATCCTTTTTTAGTATTTGAAAAGGGAGGCAGAGTCATAGATGCAAGATTGCGAATCGCAAGAAATTAATTAAGATTTTAACTTAAAAAGGAGTTTTAAAATGGCTGTCCCGAAAAGAAAAGTATCAAAATCAAAGCAAGGGAAAAGAAAATCCATAAAGAAGCTAAAAGCGCCTACTCTTGTTGAATGTTCTCAGTGTCACCGTCTAAAACTTCCTCATCATATATGTCCCAATTGCGGCTATTATGGTAAGAGGAAAGTTATGGAAGTAACTAAGTAACTTAATAGTTGATGGTGGATAGTCTATAGTTGATAATAAAGATAAACTATAAGATATACACTATAGACTGCTAACTATCTCGGACAAAGTGAGGACAAATTGAAAATAGCGGTTGATGCAATGGGAGGAGATAATGCTCCTCAAGCAGTGATAGATGGTGTTTTGGCTGCGCTTAAAGAAATTAAAGAAGAAATAGTTCTTGTCGGCGATAAAGAAAAAATAAATCCTCTTCTAAAAAAGGCTCCTTTCAAAATTCCTATTTACCAAGCTTCCGAAGTTGTGGGTATGGACGAATCCCCTTCATTTGCCATAAGAAAGAAAAAAGACTCTTCCATAGTCAAGGCAATTGGTTTGTTGAAAAACGGAGAAGTTGACGCAGTAGTTACCGCGGGAAACACAGGAGCTTGCGTGGCGGCGGCTACCGTATATCTTAAACTGATACCCGGGATAGATCGTGCGGCGTTGCCTTGTCCTTTACCGACTTCTAAGGGAGTAAGTTTGCTTTTAGATGTTGGAGCAACTGTCGACGCTTCTGCAGAAAATCTTTTTCAATTTGCAATAATGGGAAGTATTTACGCGAAAAAGATTATGGAAAAAGAAAATCCGAGAATAGGACTGATTAATATCGGAGAAGAAAGTTCGAAAGGCAACCAAACAGTTAAGAAAACATACGAACTCCTTAAAGACAGCGACCTTAATTTTATTGGTAATATTGAAGGCAGAGATATTTTTTCAGGTGAAGTCGATGTAATTATATGCGACGGGTTTGTTGGTAATATACTTATTAAATCCATCGAGGGTTTTACCGAAACACTCGAGGTTTTACTCAAAAAAGAGATAGATAAAAAAATATTTCCTAAATTAGGCGCATTTTTTATAAAAGATGCATATAAAACTTTTAAAAATAAGCTGGACTATGCCTCTTACGGCGGTGTGCCTTTATTAGGGATCAGGGGTTATTGCATAAAAGCACACGGTTCATCTTCTCCCAATGCCATAAAAAATAGCATTCTTGTGGCTGAAAAAGAAGTGAAGACAGGTGTAAACAAAGAAATACAAAAATATTTTGAATCTAATCATATTGCAGAAAGGACAAAAACATAATGCCAAAGAATATAAAAATTATAGGTGTGGGTTCGTATTTGCCGGAAAAAATTCTTACCAATGTCGATATTGAAAAAATAGTCGATACAACCGATGAATGGATAACAGAAAGAACAGGAATTAAAGAAAGAAGGATTGCAAGAAAAGATCAAGCGACTTCGGATTTAGGAATAGAAGCTGCTAAAAAAGCGCTTGAGGACGCTTCCGTAGATCCGAAAGAGCTGGATTTAATATTGGTTGCCACTATTACTCCCGATATGTCTTTCCCTTCTACTGCGTGTATAATCCAAGACAAGTTGGGCGCTGAAAATGCGGCGGCTTTGGATATTTCAGCTGCTTGTTCGGGATTTGTCTATGGATTAGTTGTATGCCACTCTTTAATCTGTCAAGGACAATATAAAAAAGTTCTTTTAGTAGCTGCAGAAACATTATCTAAAATTACTAATTGGGAAGATAGAGGAACTTGCGTCTTATTGGGCGATGGCGCAGGCGCAGTTGTTGTAACATCTTGCGACTGCGAAAACGAAGGATTGTTGGCTTCCTCTTTAGGAGCAATAGGTTCGGCAGGGAAATTACTTTATTTACCTGCAGGAGGTTCTCGCAATCCTGCAACACACGAGACAATAGACGAAAAAATGCATTATTTAAGAATGCAAGGCAATGAATTATTCAAGGTGGCAGTAAAATCATTAGTAGATGCTGCCAAGGATGTAATGCAGAAAGCAAAAGTGACATCCGAAGATATAGCTTTGTTTATTCCTCATCAAGCAAATGTTAGAATAATAAACGCAACGGCAAAAAGAGTCGGTATCCCGAAGGAAAAGGTATTCATAAATGTGAATAAGTACGGCAATACTTCTGCCGCTACCATACCTATTGCATTGAATGAAGCTCTAAGGGCAGGAAGGATAAAAAAGGGCGACCTTATTTTACTTGATGCTTTTGGTGGGGGATTGACATGGGGTGCTGTCCTTTTAAGATGGTAATAAAATTAATAGAAGGAGTATAAAAATCCATGGAAATAAATCCATATATTTTTCGCGAGTATGATATAAGAGGGTTGGTTGGGAAAGATTTAACCGAAGAAGCAGCAAAAAACATCGGGAAAGCCGTTGGCACTTATCTACAGAAATATGGGAACAAAATAGTAGTTGGGCAAGATAACCGCAAAAGTTCTCCCTTATTGGCAAAAGCGCTTATTGAAGGCATCTTATCTACGGGTTGCGATGTAATAGATGTCGGGACGCTGCCGACTCCCGTTCTTTATTTTTCCATACATTTATATTCTCAAACCGGAGGGGTAATGTTGACAGGTAGCCATAACCCGGCAGAGTATAACGGATTCAAAATTTGTAAAGGTTTGAGCTCTATTTATGGCGACGAAATACAAAAATTAAGACAAATTATTGAAGATAACAGTTTCCAGAAAGGTAGTGGCAATCTTACAAAAAAAGACCCTAAAAATGAATATGTTCAGTTCATTATAAGAAATACAAATATTAGACCGAACTTAAAAATTATAATTGATGCAGGTAATGGAACCGCGGGCTTTATACTGCCTTCCTTAATGAAAAAATTAAACATTAACCCATCTTATCTTTATCTGGAGCCTGACGGTAATTTCCCTAACCATTTGCCCGACCCAACTATACCTGAATATATGGAAAATTTGATAGATGAAGTTAAAAAACAGAATGCAGATCTTGGCATTGGTTATGACGGGGATGCTGACAGAATAGGAGCAATTGATGATAAAGGCAGAATAGTTTGGGGGGACAAACTATTGTGTTTATATGCAAGGGAAATACTTTCTCGACATCCTAAAGCTAAAATAATTATGGATGTAAAATGCTCACAGGCAACTGTAGAATATATTGAAAAATATGGCGGTGACGCAATAATGTGGAAAACGGGACATTCCCTAATCAAAGAAAAAATGAAAGAAACAGGTGCTTTACTTGCCGGAGAAATGAGTGGGCACATGGTTTTTAAGGACAATTATTTGGGGTTTGACGATGCGATTCTTGCTTCTTTAAGACTTCTTGACATTCTCTCGAAAAGTGATAAAAAATTTTCTGAATTACTTGATGAAATCCCTTCATATTTTTCCACACCTGAAATAAGAGTTGATTGTCCCGAAAAAGAAAAATTTAGAGTTGTTGATGAGTTAAAAGAATACTTCAAAAAAAGATACAAAACTATAGATATAGACGGTGTAAGAATTCTTTTTGAAAACGGCTGGGGTCTAGTCAGGGCGTCAAATACTCAACCCATGCTGGTTTTAAGATTTGAAGCCAAAAACGAGCAAGAACTCGACAAAATAAAGAGCGAAGTAAAAAAGAAACTGGAAGAATATCCGTTTATTACTGTTGAAATATAAATAAACAGAAGACAGATAACAGATGACAGAATACAGAGAACTGCGAAAAACTTATAACTGATATCTGACCATTGTAATCTGATTTCTGAATTTTGTTTCCCATCCACATGCAAAAAACTCTATTTGACGCAAACACAAATTTAGCTCTTTTAGCGTCTGCAGGAACCGGAAAAACCCGCACTCTGTCTTTGCGTTTTTTGGACCTGTATCTAAAATATGAAAATATTGCATCTATATACGCACTGACATTTACAAACAAGGCATCTCGAGAGATGCAGGAGCGCATAGTCCGTTACTTAGACATATTATGCACTCGAGAAAAATTTGTTGAACCTGTCCGGCAACCTGCCTGCTTCTTGCAGAATCAAGCAAGCGGGAATTTGACAGATGAGGAAGAAAGAGAAATCGCGGAAACATTCGAACTCCGCTTTAAAGATATAACGAAAAAAGCTCGACGTCTAAAACATCAACTTCTTTCGAATTTTTCTGACTTCAACGTTTCCACCATCCATTCGTTTTTGAATTCCATATTAAAAACAATCCCTTTTCAGGCAGATGTTTTGCCGGATTTTAGAATAATAGAAACAGCTGAAGAGAATATCTTAATCGACAAAGTTATAGACGAATTCTTAAACAATGCCATAGATAAATCGGACTACAAGACGTTGATAAACGAAGTCTTAGGCAAGAAACATCGCGATACAAAAAACACCATAAAAAATATGTTTTTATCACTGCTTCCCCGCATGCTTGAAATAAGAGAAATTCTTACCATGAACCGAGCTTGCTCTCCCGCCTGCCAAATTTTGTCGGGCAGGGGTTCATGGCTTGAAAATTTCAAAGAAGAAAAACCCTCTATTGATATTGTCTGTTTACAACAAGATTGTTTCAAAATCATCAAGCTTTTAAAAAACAGCGACTGTGGCAACAATAAAAATTTAGAAAAAAAAATAGAAACGATAGAGCGTCTCTTCAAATGCAGGGCAAAGGAAGATTTGATAGAGGAAATAATGGACCTGTTTAATAAAAATTACTTTAAAAAATTAAAAGAAAACCTTCGAATAGGTCCAGAATTAAAAAGTATAGCCTTATCAATATACTGTCGGGCGAAAGAATTTGCACTTTTGAATAATCGCAAACTTCTCTTTGATAATCTTAAACTTTTTTTTGCCATCCACAATAGGTTCCAAGATGCGAAAAAAGATGTAAATGTAGTTACTTTCAGCGATCTTGAAAATTATGCGTTAAAAGCTTTGTCGAACAGTCAAACAAAAGAGTATCTATACTTTAAATCTTCAAGCCAGATAGAGCATCTTTTGATAGACGAGTTTCAAGACACCTCAATAATTCAATGGGAAATATTGGAACCGATTGTGGAAGAAATCATAGCCGGACAAAATCACAGTTTTTTTTATGTGGGCGATCCCAATCAATCTATTTATCGCTTTAGAGGCGGAGAAAGCCGACTATTTGACCATATAAAAAATAAATTTCCCGGCAAAATACAATCTGAATGTCTTAGCGAAAACTATCGAAGTAAAGAAGAAATAGTAAGTTTCATTAACAGTGTGTTTTCTTTTGTTCCTGGACATCAGCCTATGAAATCCATGCAAATCCCTAACCGAGATTGCTGTGAAGCGGGCAAGAGTTCAGAGCAAGAACAAGGTGGCTGGGTTGTTGTGGAAAACATTGGCGAATATGGGCAAAAAGAAGGCGCAAAAGCCTCTGGATCAAAAGTAATAAAGATAATCAAAACCTTGAAGAAGAAAGGGTTTGATTATAACGATATTGCTTTATTAGTACGCAGAAACCAAACAGGCATTAAACTTTCTAAAATTTTGGAAGAAGCCGGAATACCCACGAAAAGCGAATCCAAATCGTCTCTTATTTATCAGGAAGGAATTTGCGACGTTATAAATCTTCTAAGATGGCTAACTAATCCTTGCGAGGATTTTTATCTTTCTTTGGTATTGCTTTCACCGCTATTTTGTATTGAAGAAAAAAGAATAGAAACCTTGAGAACAAAAAAAGGCTATGGACTTTTGGAAACTTTGAAAAACAAATATCCCGATTGGCAAGCAACTAAGAAACTGCAAAAAATATTGGAAATTTGCGACTTTGTCAGCCCCTATGAATTAATTTCCTTTATATATTCCCTGTTGAATGTCATGGGACATTATAAACATAGCGGCGCTTTTTCTGCATTATTGGAACTTGCCTATAAATTCGAAAACGAGAAAAGAAATTCTCTGTCATCGTTCATTGAATATCTGCAACAGTATAGACAAACATTAGAATTTTCAGGAAGCGAAATTAACGGGGTGCAAATTCTTACCTGCCATAAAGCCAAAGGATTGGAATTTCCCGTTGTATTGCTTCCAGAAACCGTATGGAATATGGAAGGAATAGAAAACGACCAGTTCGTATTTGAATACGGCAAAACAAGCGCTGAATTTACATTAAATAATATCTACTACAGAAAAGATATTCTGCTTAAATTATTCCAAAAAGAGATCTTTCAGGACGAGAAAAAACGTGTCTATGACGATGAATTAAACAATCTTTATGTGGCCATGACCCGAGCCAAAGAAGGATTGTGGATAATAGGCTACGACAACAATCGCTTATCGAAAACATGGTTTGATTTTATAACCAAGTCCGCAAAAATAAGTATGGAAAACAATATTTATAAGGTTGGACACATACAAGATTGTGAAAAATCTACGAAAAAGAAAAGAAAATCTTTCGTAAAAATCGAGAAATTTGCTTTTTATCCAAAGCAAAAAAAAATTATCATTCCCATAAAGGAAAAAGCAATTATATCGGACGAACAAAGAAATATTTTAAAATGGGGGGAAATCTGTCATTATGCTCTTTCAAAGATAGAGAAAGTAAACGAAAGAAATCTTGAAGAAACTATTCATCTCGCGATAGACAATACAAAGAAAATGTATTCGCGCAGTCAGGAAGAACAAAAAGAAATTGCCGAAAAATTGGAGCCCTTATTAAAAGATATTTTAACGGATAAAGATTTAGAGTTCATCTTTAATTTAGACGATAAAGTAAAGGTTAAAATTGAAACACCTATTTATTTTAAAAAAACCAAAGTCGGGATTTTGAAAAGAACAGACCGACTACTTATAAGAGACGATTTGATAGAAGTCATAGATTATAAAACAGGCGAAAAGCCCGCTATCAAAAACTCGGCGGACAAGCCTGCATACAACAATTCAAGCAGAAATAAGCAATATCTTAAACAGATGCGGGATTATAAACTCGGTGTTTCAAAAATCTATCCCGACAAAAAAATTAAATGTTATCTTATCTGGTTGGACAATCCAAAGGGCAAAAGAATAGAACAAGTATAATAACAGCTTTCCGATTGATTTGATTATTTAAAAAAATATTTCCAACGGCCCCAAAGAATTCAATAAAAAATTTGTCTAATAATTATATGAGTTTGTTTTTTTATAATGCAGTTGGCTCTCTTTTAGATTAATACACAAGTTTAACTTACTTTTTTTCATTTTTAAAATATGTTACAATTTCGCCCTATGCGAGCTTTACCGTCTTTAATTCATGTTTCGTTTAAGAATATTATCAGGCAGTCATTTTTTTATCTTGCGATTGTAGGAGCGTATCTGTTTATAGTTTCCACTCCAGCTTTTACAATGTTCACATTTTTTGACGCTGAAAAATTCTTAATAGATACAAATATGGCTACTATTTTTCTTGTTGGATTATTAGTCAGCGTTCTTGCTACTTCTTCCATAGTCGGTGGCGAGATAGAAGACAAAACGACTACACTGCTTTTGAGTAAACCTTTATCGCGTTTTACTTTTCTTTTATCAAAGTTTTGCGCGGTGGCATTGGCATTGATTCTTGCCTTTATTCCCCTGATATGCGCTCTTATAATGACATTGGAGGTAGGTGTTCCAGAAGCAACTTGGAGTGACGTCAACTATCATACTCTTTGGTTTGAATTTCTACCGTTAATAGGAGCAGCGCTTGTAGCCGCCGCGGCAAATTATTACGCGGATAAAAATTTCGCTTCCAGTTTCATAATTTTGTTTAGCATTTTTCTTGTAATTTCTTTATCCATTCTGTGGTTTATGAGTAAAGCTCCTCTTCAGATGGACTTATTTTATCCGATTATACTTTTATGGATGAGTAGTGTTCTTATTTGTCCGATTGCTTCGCTGTTGGCATTGAAAGGCAATGTTTTTTTTACATTGACATTTACTTTTTTGATTTTTGCTTTGGGACTTGTATCAAACTGGTTTTTAGGCGGTTTATTGCATAATCCGGGGATAAGAATCGTCTATTCAATTATCCCTAATTTTCAAGTTTTCTGGATAGAAGAATTCTGGACAAAAAAAGAATACATTCCCATTGCTTATTTTTGGAATGTGTTAAAATACGTTTTTCTGTATTGTGCAGGCATGCTTTTTTTAACCTGGAGCATATTGGAAAATAGAGAAGTTTCTGGCGGAAGATAGAAGTTTCAAGAAGTATATAATACAGCAAAAAATCGCAATAAAAAATAAATTTCTGACGGATTAAGGTTAATCAATGGAAGATAAAAATAGATTTAAAAAAGGATTTCAAACAGCTTTAGCTGCCTGTTTATTCCAAATTGTTCTCGCGCTTATATTTTACTTTTTATTTACTCGCGTAAAATCTCCGCTTATTTTATTGGAAACTTTCCACGTCTTAATAGGAATACCGATTTTTGCTATCTTTTTGCTTGTTTTCCATCAAAGGTACAGAGAATCACTTGAAAAAGAAGAAGTTGAAGAGCTTACTAAAAGAGAAGGCAGAATCTTTCAAGACGATGAAAGCACTATTCTTATATCCCGTGTTCGATTGCGCCATACGGAAAAATGGGCGATGCCTATACTGGGATTTCTTGTTTCAAGTGCTCTGATTTATGTAGTTTTTAGAGCACTATCTTATTTCCGCGGAAGACCGATTGACTATGAAGCAAATCTAGCAATTTGTTTTCCCCTTATAGGGCTAACTTTTGTTATCTTTGTATTCTCTCGTTATATCCTTGGCATGTCTAAAGAAAAACAATTAAACGACCTTAGCGCTATGGGAACCTATCTTGGAGTTAACGCGCTGTTTACTTTCCTTATAGCGATTTCTATTGCTTTTAGATATTTTAACCTTATAAAAGTAGAATGGTTTGTATTTTACGCTCTCTTATTTTTCCTTATGCTCGCCGGGATTGAATATCTTCTCAACATTTTGGTGTCATTTTATAGAACAACGGGAACTAAAAGTCGCACATTTTTTGATTCCAGGATTTATTATTTTTTGTCTACTCCTGAAGAAGTTATCCCATCCTTCTCGGAAATAGTCGATGTCCAATTCGGTTTTCGAATCACTCAAACTTGGTTTTATCAATTCGTAAAAAATAGAATGGTCCCATTATTTATGCTCTGGGCATTCTTGCTATATATCCTTACATCTATTGTGATTGTGCAACCCTATGAAAAAGCTTTTATAGAATTTTTAGGCAAGCCCATAAGCGAAAAAGGCGAGCCGAAGTTATTTGGCCCGGGGCTACATCTTAAATTCCCATTCCCAATAGGGAAATCGAAAATTTATGATGTTGACAGAATTAAACGGGTTCGTGTGGGGGTAAGAGGGGAAGAAGGAGAAAGAGTTTTGTGGACGGAAAGACATTATGAAGAAGAATTTAACTGGATAATTGCCAGCCAGGAAATTGCGACGATAAGTTCTTCTTTGCTACTCGAAAAAGCGGATTCTTCCGCGCCTGCCAACGAACTTGTTGGGCGGGCAGGTGAGACAAGCGAAACAGTTCCTATAAACTTTTTGGCAGGAGCGATATGGGTTTATTATAAAATCAACTCCGCCGATTTATTTGACTATGCATATAAACATTCCGAGCCGGAAAGAGTTCTTGACGGGATTATATATAACCAGTTTACCAAAATGGTAATGAATGTCGATTTTTTTGACATTTTGAATGCCAACAGACTTCCTCTAGCAAATATTCTTAAAGAAAACGTTCAAGACGAGGCAGATAAAAAAGAACTCGGCGTAGAAATAATATCGGTAAGTTTCGAGAGTATTCATCCTCCCTTGGATGTAGCTCCCAGCTTCGAAAAAGTTGTCGGTGCGATGGAAAAAAAGGAGGCATCTATCCTCGGGGCGGAAGCTTACTCCAATAGAGATCTTACTCTTGTAGACTATGCTGCCTTGATCATTAAAGTCAGAGCAGAATCTTATAAACTTATAAGAACATTAGAATCGGAGGCAAGAGGAGAAGAGTTCAAGAAAAAACTTGAAGCATATCGTGAAAACCCTCTCATTTTTAAATATCGTTATTATCTAAAAACTCTTGATAACAGTTTAATTTCTCCCAAGAAATATATCGTAATTTCTCCCGACAGCAATAGAGATGTAATTATAATGGATATGCAAAAAGGTTCTTTACCGGATATTTTCCCTCTTGGATTGGAAACAGAAAGAGGGAAGCAAGGAGGTTAAAAATGAAAAAAGAAAGAAATTGGAACCCTTACACTTTTTCTTTGGGGCTAGTAATATTTGTTCTGCTTACATTATATTTAGTAGCTTTTCAGATTCATGTAGGAGAAACCGCAGTCGTAACAACTTTCGGCAAACCTACAAGAGAAATAACAGAAGCCGGATTATATTGGAAAGCGCCTACTCCGATACAAAAAGTAGACAAATTCGACGCAAGGATACAAGTTCTTGAAAGTAAAATGGAGGAAACATATACGCGCGACGGCAAAAACATAATTCTCGTAACTTCTACCTTTTGGAGAATTAAAAATCCACTGCAATTTTTTAGGTCGGTGGGGTATAAGGATGAAGCGAAAAGAAAATTAGTATCTATTGTTAGAAATTATGAACATGGAATTATAGGGACCTATGACCTTTCCAATCTGATAAATACGGACGAAACTATGCTGAAATTGGACGAAATCCAAAAAAAAATCAGGGAATTATGTTCCAAAGAAGCAGAAGAAACATATGGTATAGAGGTAATTGAAGTTGTGTTTAAAAGAATGCAATTTCCTCAAGAAGTAACTAAAGATGTGTTTGAAAGAATGAAAAGAGAAAGAGAAAGAATTGCAGAAACATATTTGGCTGAAGGAGAAGGAATGGCAAGCGATATAAGAGCAAGAGCAGACGCGGAAAGGGAAAGAATCCTTGCCGAAGCCAACGCTGAAGCCAAAAAAATCAAGGGCGAAGGAGACGCAGAAGCGGCCCAGTATTATAAAGTTTTTTCCGAAAACGAAGAACTTGCGATTTTCTTAAGAAAATTAGAATCGTTAGAAACTACTCTGGCTAAAAATGCGACAGTAATTCTAGACTATCGTACGCCGCCTTATGATTTATTTCTAGGGAAATATTTTGAAGAAGAAAACGAATAATTAGAAAAGGTAAAATAATGGAAAATAAAGAATATCAACAACCTGCTTTTGAATATCTTGCGAAAGCTCTGCGTTTAAGTTTTAACGCTCTTAAAATAATCGTGGGAGGGCTTGTACTCTATTATATTGCTTTTTCAGGGTTATTTACCGTAAAACAAGATGAAGTGGCTGTTATACTGCGATGGGGTAGAATCGTGGGAGTCGGAGAAGGGCGCGTTTTAGAGCCAGGGTTTCACTGGTCTTTTCCCGAGCCCGTAGACAAAATAATTCGTATACCTGCAAGAAAGGTGAAATCTTTGGGAGTCAGCGATTTTTGGAGCGCTGACTTAGACAATCCGCAAATAGCTGCGCCTGAATCGTTTATACCTTATCTACATGGTTATTGTATTAGCGGAGACAATAATTTAATTCATACCCGCCTGCAGGTTTCTTACAACATAACAGAGCCTATCTCCTATATTGTAAACGTAAAAGACGAAGAAGAACTTATTAAATCAGTTGTTTCCAACGCAGTAATAGAAGCCATAGGAAATTCATCCGTTGAAGAAGCTTTAAGAACACAATTAGAAAAAATCAGCCGTTTAATACGTTATAAAGCTCAAGAAAGATTAAATTCACTGGATTCCGGAATAACCATAAGTACTATTTCTCTTGAGCGTTCTACACCTCCACTGCGTGTAGTTGAAGCTTTTAACAGAGTTCTCAGAGCCGAACAGGTCAAAAGCACTCGTATCAACGAAGGCAGAACTTATGCTAACCGAGTAATAAATACAGCTAGGGGAGACGCTTCCATAATATTGTCAGAAGCTCAAACATATCGAAATACCGTTGTTAATGAAACACTTGCAGATGCCACATACATTCAGGAATTGACCCAAAAATTCAAAAAAGGCAGTAAAGAATTGGAAACTTACCTTTCTTATTTTTATCAGGAGAAAATGGAAGCATTACTTATCAATTTAGAAGATAAGTTTATCCTTCAGACGCCTGTTGGAGGAAAAGAAAATGAGTTGAGAATACTGCTTGGTAAAGAAACGAAATGGGAGGGAGTTAAATAATGCAAGCAGAACTTTACCATCCGGTTCACTTTCACGAAGAAGAAAGTCATTTAGTGCGAAGTCTTTTGATTACCTTGACAGGCGGAATTTTAATTTTTAATGCTTTTATTGCAACTCGTCTTTTCCCGGATTCTCCTTTAATAAGCGAACTTAGCGCTTTGGCAGGAGCTTTGCTTTTAGGCCTGCCTATGATAGTAAAATCTTCCAAAGGATTTTTTACGGGAGGACTTAGGCTTACCGAACTTGCAAGCATAGCAGTTCTTGCCTGTATAGCGCTGGGAGATTACAAAACTGCCGGTGTAGTTGCTTTTATACTTGTTTTGGGAGAGCTTTTAGAACATAGGACTGCTCTTGGCGCGCAAGAAGCCATCGAGTCGCTTTTAAAACTAACTCCTCCTATGGCGCATATTGTTAGAGACGGAGAAGAAAAAGATATCCTCGTAAAAGAACTTAAATCAAAGGACATAATACGAATTAAACCCGGTGAAAATATACCGGCTGACGCTGTTATAGTGCAAGGCGATACATCGGTTAACGAAGCTTCTATTACCGGAGAATCTTTTCCTGTTGATAAGCAAAAAGGCGACCGCATATTTGAGGGAACAAACAATATTACTGGCGCCATATTAGCTGAAGTTGAAAAAATTGGGGAAGATACAACGTTAGGCAAAGTAAAACAGTTAATATTGGAAGCTGAAAAAACCCGCATTCCCATTATGTCTCTAATAGAAAAACATGTCTATTGGTATATACCAGTTATACTTATGACTGCAGCTTTGATACTTTTCTTTACGCGAGATGCCTCAAGGTCTATTTCTTCGATTATTGTAGGCGTTCCCTGCGCGCTTCTTTTGGCAACACCTACGGCTATAATAGCCGTTCTTTCTGTAGCCGCGCGTAAAGGAGTGATGATAAAGGAAGCCAGAAAGATTGAAATAGCCGCAGAAATAGATGCTGTTGTTTTTGATAAAACAGGGACATTAACAACCGGTGAACTAAGAGTTACCTCGATTAATCCTGTACGCGAAATTTCACCCGATAAATTGATTTATTATGTAGCTACATTGGAAAAACACTCCCTACATCCTGTTGCAAGAGCGATAAGAGAACTTGCCGTAAAAGCTAATGTAAAACTGACCGAACCCGAAGAATTCAAGGAAACTGGGGGAAGAGGAGTTACCGGTAAAGTAGACGGGAAGAAACTTATTGTAGGAAGGGAATCGTATTTAAAGGAAAATAAGATAGAGATTTCGGCTCAAAGAAAGGACTCGGGAAGTGTGTTGCATATAGCTATGGATGGACAATATTATGGTTGGATTCAGGTCGAAGACCAGATGCGTATTGAGGCAAAAGAGACCACGGAACAATTAAAGAAACTCGGAATAAAAAAACTTATAATGCTTACCGGCGATACTAAAGAAGTTGCGCAAAAAATAGCCCAGGAGTCCGGGTTTGAAGAAGTAGTTGCCGAATGCTTACCGGAAACCAAACTTGAAATTGTAGAAGGATTACAAAGAAAAGGATATCATGTAGTAGTAATAGGAGACGGAATCAACGATGCTCCGGCTCTTGCGGCGGGAGATATCGGAATAGCTATGGGTGCTATGGGTAGCGATGTGGCAATAAATAGCGCATCAATTGCTTTAATGTCTAATGACTTAAGAAGAGTTCCGTTTTTTATTTCTTTATCGCGGCTTGCTCATAAAATAATTTATCAGAATATAGCGTTGGGAGGAGCATTTGTCCTTGTCGGCTTGGCTCTTGCGGGTATGGGAATTGTCAATCCGATTGTAGCCGCCCTTTATCATGAAGTAGGTTCGCTGGTCGTTATTTTAAACAGCGCTAGAATAGTAAAATTCGAATCAATCTAATATTATAAATTTGTAAAAATTTCAATTTAGGAACTTTTAATATGGATGAATTAATTAAATTACAAGGTGTTACGAAAACATTTAAAGATTTCTGGGGAAAACCAAAGGCAGTGGCTATTAAAAATTTGTCATTTTCCGTAGAAAAAGGAGAGATTTTGGGACTTCTTGGTCCTAACGGTAGCGGCAAATCCACTACACTTAAATTGATTCTGGGGCTTCTTTATCCCACCCGTGGCAGAATCTCTGTTTTCGGAAAGCATCCCGGGGATAATGTTGCTAAACAATTCATAGGCTATCTACCTGAAGAAGATTATTTATATTCTTATCTTAACGGACGCGAAACTTTAGATTTTTACGGAAAAATATTTAATCTCCCCTCCAAAACAAGAAGAGAAAGAATAGACTTTCTTGTAGATTTGTTGGGAATAAAAGCATATCAAAGGCGTGCAGTAGGAGAATATTCAAAAGGAATGGCAAGAAGAATCGGGCTTGCTCAAGCTCTCATAAACGATCCCGACCTGTTGATTCTTGATGAACCCACAAGCGGAATGGATCCCATAGGGATAAAAGAAATAAAAGACATATTCTTGGAACTTAAATCAAAAGGGAAAACAATGCTTATCTCAACGCATCTTTTGTCGGATATAGAAAATATATGCGACCGCGTGGGAATACTCTATCAAGGCGAATTTATAGCAATAGACAAGGTCGACAAATTATTATTGCCGTACCAAAACGAAAGTCATCGTCTGGAAAAGTTCTTCTTAGACAAAGTATATGCAGAAAGAAAGGAAAGAGAAAAGAAGAAAATAGCAGCGATTTCAAAAGAAAAAGAAGAAAAATCCTCCACAAAGAAATCTGATGAGGTAGACAAAGAACTTCTTCAGGATCTATTGCATAAGGAACAATAAAAGTTCTAGTATTAAAGAATAATTAAAAACTTTCGATAAATTTGATGTTTGAAGTTTGATGTTAGGATAAAGAAGTATGAATAAAAGGATTATAGCAGTAGCCCATAATGCTTTCCGATATTATTTGTTTACCCCTACCTCTCTCGCTATTATCATTATGCTTTTGTTAGTCCCATTTTTATGTTCAAATTTATTGGGAGACGGGACTGCGGAAGGGAAGTTTAAGGTTTTTGTAACTTATTCGTTTATCATCAGCTCCATCATCTTTACTGTGTCAAATATTTCTTTTTCTTGCTCTTCAATTAGCGGCGAATGGAAAAAGAAAACGCTCCTGATATTAGATGTCAAGCCCATTAGACGCTGGGAAATAATTTTAGGCAAATGGTTTGGGATGTTAGCAATAAATATAGTTCTTGTCGCATGTTTTTTATTGTCAATGACTTTTTCTTCCATGCTTGTTTCTTATAATCTGACAAAAAGTTTTCCGGGACACAAAAACATATTTATGACAGAAATAGAATTATTTCCAGTACAAGCTGATGAGTCATCTCAAGATAAATTTTTAATGTCCTTTTTACAAATGAGACAGAATAATAGGAAAGAAATTTATCCTGTCCTTGCAAAAGGAGAAATGGTCTGGACATTTAAAGGTATTCGCAAAACTTTAGCTCAACGCGATTTGCCAGGCAAATCAGATAATTTATCCTTGTCATACCGTTTTCAGACCGCCGGTTCGGAAGGACAGAATGTTTTAGGATATTGGCTCGTGGGTAACCCTTCCTTACCTGCTCCTTTTGAGTTGGAAACAAGCCAACCAAAAGATACTGTCCATCGCTTACCTATCCCCTTAGAAGCGGTAAGCGACAAAGGAGAACTCAATGTTGTCTATTTAAATATTGAACCTACTAACCTTAGCGTTTTATTCCCCGCATCGGATTTCAAACTGCTTTATACTCAAGGGAGTTATTGGATGAATCTTATAAAGGGATATTTTAACATTTTAATTCTTGTAACTTTTATCTTTTCGGTAGGGCTTTGTTTCTCATGTATTGTTTCGCATTTGACAGCAGTCCTATCAACTTCTATTTTAATATTTATGTCTTATCTACACGAGTTTATTGAAATAATGCTTAATTCTATATTCAGAGAAATTCAAGCGCAAGAAATGGTTGGTATAATTCATCGTCTGTCTTATCCCGCCTTGAAATTTATCTCTTTTATTTTGCCTCCTCTTAACGAAGCTTTACCTCATTCTTATATTGGAAACTTTCTTTTGATGCCTTTTTCTTATTTGGCTTTTCTCTTTATAAGAATAATCCTTTTGGGAGTTTTGCCACTATTGGTCGTAGCTATAATCTATCTTTCGCATAGGGAACTGGGAATTGCTAATGAATAGAAAAAATAAAAGTATAGTCATATTCCTAATTGCTCTGTTGTTTTTTTACGCCTGCAGTTATCCGCTTTCTCAGGTCCAACAGAGATTGCGTTCCATCTTACCTGAAGAAGCTACCTTAAAAAAACTTCCTCCCGAACTGGTTTTTACGACGGTTCTTCTTGGCGGTTTTAGAGGAATTCTTGTAAACCTTTTGTGGTTACGAGCACAGCAATTGCAGGACGATGGTAAATATTTTGAGCTTGTCCAACTCTCCGATTGGATAGGGCTTCTTCAACCTTACTTGCCGACAGTTTGGATATTCAATGCGTGGAACCTTTCGTATAACATTTCGGTAAAATTCCCCACTGGGGAAGAAAGATGGAACTGGATATATCAGGGGATTAAACTATTAAGAGACAAAGGGTTGAAATACACCCCCGATTCGGCAGAAATTTATCAAGAACTTGCGTGGATACAATATCACAAAATATCCGACACTTCAGATGAATTTAACGCGTATTATAAAAGAATGTTGGCAAAAATAATGGAAGATGCCTTTGGCGATATAACTCTGGAAGAAATGGTTTCAAACTCTTCTTATGAAGAATTGCTAAAAGATAAAAGTATAGAAACAATAATATCTTCTTTTTCAGCAAACCAAATAGATATTCTCAAAGATTGGAACCAAATTTCCAAAGATAATTTCTCTGTCCTGCCGGAAAAATTAAGAGAACTTACCCAAAACCCCTCTTTCCCCAAGATAGAAGCATATTTAAGAGGGAAAAGACTCCGCGAAGAATTTAAAATGGACCCGGTATTTATGTTGGAACTGGAAAAGAAATATTTCCCATTAAATTGGAAATCATCGGCCGCGCATTCTCTGTATTGGATAGAAGAAGGTAAAAGAAAGGCCACGGACATGAGGGAATTGGATTACTATAGAATGGTTTATTTTTCTTTGGGACATCTTTGGAAATGGGGAAATGTCAGTGTGAAGAAAATAAATAACGAAGAAGTGCTAATTCTTGCACCTGATTTTAAAGTTGTCCACACTTTAAACGCTTATTATGAAGATGCTATCCAACAATTAGAAGAAACAGGAGAACCAACTACAGGCATAAAGAGTTCTCAGATGTATTGGTTAAGTGAAGTTGTTGTTATGGCATATACAATGAATGATATACAATTCGCGCAAAAATATTATATTTACTTAAGAGATAAATATCCCGGGGAAATAGCTAATCGTTCTTTCCCTGACTATGTTGCGTCTAAATTTATAGAAAAATTAGATTTTAAGGAGACATCTATCCCTAATATCACAGATGTTCTGTTTGGGATTATGTATCAAAGTTATTGGGCGCTTGTAGCAGGAGAAGACGAACGTTATGCAGATTTGCAATCTTTAGCTAAATCAGTCTACGAAAGAACAGCAAGAAGCGTTTCGCGTTTCCAAAAACTTTTCCCCACTTTTAATGCTTTGCAAAAATCCAGCTTAGAATCTTCTCTTCCAATGATGCCTCCTGCAATTGCTTCATCACTTCGCACTCGTTTAGGAATACCGGAACCTTCCGAAGCAGAAAACCAACCCGAAACCAAATAATTGAGTTTAGGTATTTTGGAAGGGATTACTAAAAATATAATGATAGAAACAGTGGATTAGACTGCAAAATTATGACATGGACAAAAAAACCTTGAGAAAACTCCTGGTCGGAGAATTTTCCCTCCGTAGACTCATTCGTTCTACAATCTTCATCTACGTATGCATCCTTGTCTTTGCATTGGTATGGTCAGACCATATGATTTTTCAGCCACAACCAGCTAGTTATAAAGATTCGCAGGAGATTATCAAATTAAAATTAAGTGACGGGAAGTCAATTTCTGCTTTGCACTTGGTAAACCCAGAGGCTGAATACACAGTGCTTTATAACCATGCAAATGCAGTAGATCTTGGAGAAATCCACGAATTCCTTGGTTACTATTGCAGCCAAGGATTCTCTGTTTTCTCGTATGACTACAGTGGATATGGAACAAGTGAAGGAAGACCTACCACCTCAAATGCCTATGGAGATGCTGATGCTGCCTTAAAATACCTTATTGAACATGGAAAGATTTCCCTCAAACGTATCATTATTCACGGTAGGTCTGTAGGAGGTGGTTTAGCTATCTATCTGGCATGTAAATACGATATTGCAGGTGTGATTGTAGAGAGCTCGTTCGTGACTGTATTCCGTGTTCTTACACGCGTGCCCCTGTTTCCATTCGACAAGTTTCGCAACATTGTGATGATAGATAAGGTGAACTGTCCGGTACTTGTAATACACGGTAGAAACGACAAAACAATTCCTTTTTGGCACGGTGAGAAGCTTTTTCAGAAAGCTAATGAGCCCAAGATGAATTGTTGGTTGGACGACACAACTCACGATTACATGTCTGCTAACGCAGAAATGAAATACTGGTCTGCAATTTCATCTTTTGCCAAGTTGATTAGTTTAGAGCAAAAAGACAACTTCGCAAGCCACTAACTGAAAGTCTAATATTATACCTGGAAATCTCTGTAACCAAAATTTCTCACCACGTCATCCTAACTCTATAAGTTATCTTCACTTCTCCATCCTTAGGAACTTTGACGGTGTATTTTAAGGTATGCGCTTCTATTTTTTCGTATTTATGAGAACTCTTTAAGATTGTCCAATCGCCTGGAATCGGCTCAATAATTTGAACCTCAGCATCTTCTTCCTTATGATTGCGGATAGATATTTCCCACTCTGCTTCATAAACATTACTGGCAATTTTCTTCCAATCCATCTGTGTTCTCTCTCCCACAACATCAAATGCCTCGCCCATCTTTATCTCTATTGTCTCGTCTTTTGGTGTGTGGTCAATTCGGTCTTCTCCTACAAACTGCAGTCTTCCTTCGTGGTCTTCCTTGTAAACTCTTACTATCCCCTTGGGAAAAGGCATACCTAAATTGTTTTCCTTCTTATTTTCAATATCAATATAAACACCTACCTTTTGATTGGAGATCGGTTCACCATAACGATTGCGATAATAATATTCAGCACCGTAGAAGATTAAATTTTTCTTTATGGGAATATCGGATGCTTCAAGTAAACTTATTTGTTTGGTCTGGTTTTCTTTGATGGTTGATTTTCTTCCCAAAGTATATATGTGATATTCAAAGAATGCTTTTTCTGCAAACCCCAAGGAGTCCATTCCTACTGAAGCTTTTTCCATCATAATCCTTGATCTATCATATTTTCCTTCATCTGTTACTCTGTTTACATCTCCTGCTATCAACTGAATAGTGGCATCTTTATAACCGGCTCCGCTTTTATTGTCTATGGTAACCCAACCGGTCAAGTCTGCCTTAGTATCATCTTTGTTCAGAATTGCAACATAATCGGCTTTCCAGTTTATGCCGTCCGTTAAATATGATGCCTCCACTTTTTGTTTGCTTCTAAGTGTATTGTTTAACATCCATACCAAAGTTGGTTTAGCAATCAGGTTTTCGGGTATCTTAGGCAGAATAACTCTGCCACCTGGGTTTATATGGATCTCATCATTAATTTTATAAATATACCCTTGGTTAGTACTTAAAAGAATTGCATCGTATCCTTCCTCTCCACTATAGCCTACCAGTTTTACTTTCTGTCCCACATACTTGTCCAAAAGTTTGGCGGGATTGAGTAAATCATATTCATAATTCTGTTCCAGAACAGATAAACTATCGGGTTCAATTAATGATTTTATATGAACTGTAGTCGGATTTATTTTTTGCGCCACGTCCATAAACTGTAGTTCTGAAATGCCTCTCGGCAAATAGATTTCCCTAATATCCTTAACCAATCCTAAGTTATTGTTGTATATAGTTATATATATCTGTTCTTGGTCATCAATCGTGCTTTTAAGAGGCGCTGCTGCAGAACAAGCTCCTGCTACAACCAAAAAACTCACTACTAGAAAAAGTATTATTCTTTTCATCTCAACTCCTCCTTTTTAATTTTTTATTCAGTTATACGATAACAAATTCCGTCAAATACAACAACAACCTTTTCTCCTATCGCAAAATATTTACCAAGTTCAGGGTTTTCTTTTAGAATCTCAAAGTATTCTTTGCTAAGATATTTTATATCTTTTATACTTAATCCTTTGCTAAATTTTGAATCCAACCAAGAACCGTTTTCCTGCTGATAGAAGGTTTTTGCTCCTATATGTTTAATGGTCGCCCTTCTCGGAGCCTCAACAACCAACTGACCTTTTAAATCACTTATATCCATAGAGCTTGATACACTTCTTGCTCCGGTTGTTTGTTTCATCGCATCCACAGACAACTTCCCTTCTTTTATCATCTTCGATGCCTCATTAGAATGTATTCCCCACCGTTTATAATCCTCATCCTTTTCCAGGACTAAAAACGATGTATATTGCGTCATTACGCCGTATTCTTTACTAAGCGCAACTATCTCATCAATAAGTTCTTTATTATCGCCTCTCAAGCGTATTTCACTCATTAGATATCCAATCTTTCTCATTGCCCATATCCTTGGAATAAAATCGTTCTCTTTATTCTCCGATGGGAAATTGCCTTCATAGATGATTTGTTCCTTTTTACCATTGAGGTATCCTGTTAATTTAATAGCTGTTGGCCCATTCCCATCGTATCTTCCCAAAAGAACAAGTTGAGTACCCTTAAATATATCAGGTAATGTAACAGGATAAATTTCTTTCGTTTTGATTTTTCTAAAATCCAAGCTTATATTTGCTAAAATCGGCTCGCTTATTTTGCGATAAAAAGAAGATACTTTAATCTCAATATTCTCTCTTGGAACTACATACTCAGTTAAACCTCTATGCGTTTGGGAAATTCTATCTAAGAGGTGTGTGTTTACATCATTACCCACGCCGAATACAAAAACTCTTGCGTTAGCTGTATTAGAACCCTCAAGATTTTTTAAGATGGTTTTCATATCGGTAACTCCTACAGTAGGTTGTCCATCTGTAAGAAAAATAATCATCTTGGGTTTTTGTGAATCAGTAATCATTGCCAGCGCTGATGAAAGAGCATCATTGATATCAGTGCCTCCTCTCGCTGAAAGGTTATCAATAAAATCTAAAGCTTCGTTAATACTTTTATTATTTACAGAAACCAAGCTATCTTTGTACTTATTTACACCAGTCGCAAAACTTAGTATGTTAAACTTATCACCTTTACTTAAACTATTTATGCAGAACTTCAAAGCTTCTTTTGCCTGTTTTATCTTTTCTCCGCTCATGCTTCCGGATGTATCTAATACGAATATAATATCCTTATTACTTGCAATTTTCTCTTTCAATTCTCCGGGGGAAAGAAGCATCATAAAATATCCATCCTCGCTTCCAGTTCTGTAACAAAGCAGATTTAATCCCACATCCTTTTCCGATACAGTGTAGTAAAGAACAAAGTCTTTATCGGGCTTTACATCTTCAGCTTCATATCCACAAGTTGCTTCAAATTCTTCAATTTTTATATCTACTTCATGACTCGGTGAATAAACGTTTTTCACAGGAATTTTTGACTTTATATTTGCAGATATTGTGACTTCTTCTAATGGTTTTGGAGAAAATTTTTCTGTATTAAGCGGATATATATACTTGTAAATACCTGCATCGTATTTTAAAGTTTCCTGATAAACCAATTCGATTCTTTTTTCTCCGCGTTTAGGTATCGGATAAACTCGCATCTTAAACATATTTCTTCCAACATATTCTAAAAGTGCCGGATCCTTCATCCTTCTTACTATATCTTCATAAATCTGTCTTGCTTTATCCTTATCTAGAATTTCGCCCTTCATTTTTTTGCCATCAACATACATTGTGAAGTTCGAAATGGCAGCGTCTTCAGGTAGAGGGAATATATATGTCCCTTCTAAATCCACGTCGTAATTATTTATGAATACTTGGTCGATTGATGTGGTAGCAATGCCGTTTTCTATATTAACCTGCACTCTATGATATTTTACGGATAAAGCCTCTGGTTTTGGGTGGGGGCGGTGCAAACCGCCTGGCGGGTCAACTATTATCAATCCGTCTGCGAACACATCTTTTAATCCAAAAACTAAGCATAGAAACAATACTATTACCGATATAAATATTTTCGTTTTCATTTTCTCCTCCTTTGTTTGTTCTCTAGTTTTCACTTATTTAGACAAAGGAGAGAGAGAAAAGTTCCGAAAATTTTTTGAAATGTTACTTGGAAGGAATAAGCTTTACGCGAATTTTAAGGGAGTCTCCTTCTGTTCCGATAACTGAAGGAGAAGGTTTTTGGAATTGGCTTAATTCATTCAAACTTTTTAATAAATTACTATACTTATCTTTTGGAATCTCTGCAGATATAACATGAGTTTCAGTTTGGCTATATTTTACTGATAAAACATTCCCGCCGAAAGACCTTACAAGGTTTTCAATTTCAGAAGATATTACAACGCTGTTTTTTTCATCCATCATTGCTCCAATGTTTTCTGCTTCTCTAAGCTTCCCGCTCTCTAATACGTCTTTATCTTTGCCTATCAAGTCAACCGATTTCATTTGGAGATTTGTAGTCCGCACACTGCTATAAGCTCTAACCTGCATATCCGGCTTTATTAAAAGAACCAACTCAATAGGTTTCGCCGCTGAAACAGTTGATGAGATAGTTTTTTCTTTTTCCATTGCTAAAGATAAAGGAACTTGATTTCCTTTTATTATTTCGGAAGAAGACAAGTCTTCTTCTCTCTTCTCTAATGCAAGTTGTTTGGCTTCTTTATCCATAAGTTTTTCTGTAACTATTTTTTCTTGAGATGACGGTATAACAGTTGTCATTTCCTCAGACGGTTGTATTACCTTTACAATGTAAACAACCAATAGTAGCATTGCTAAAGCACCTGCAAATTTAAATGACAGTTTTATTTTGAAAGGCATAAATACTTTTTGTTTTGTATCTTTAAATTCGGGCTTTGGTCCAAAATTAGGTTGTTCCTGCGGTTTTGGATTTTCGTTTTCCAGTTTTTCATTCAAACTCTTAATAAAATTTACGGGAGCTTCTATTTTCTCAAGAGAGTTGATTTTCTCCAGATATGTTTTTAATGAAGCAAGTTCTTCAGCGCAACTATTGCAGGTTAGAAGATGTTCTTCTACAGATTTTTTTAACTGTTCATCAAGAACATTGTCAATATACTCAGACAAAAGCTCCTTAACTTTTATGCATTCCATTTAAATTAACCCCTTTAGTTTTTCTTTAAGTGTACCTCTTGCCCTTGAAAGTTTTGATTTTACTGTGCCGAGTTCATTGTCCGTTATATCTGCTATTTCCTCGTAAGAAAATCCTTCTATATCGCGAAGCACAATAATCTCTTTTTGTTCCTCGGGCAAAGAATCTATCGCGGATTGAATTAATGCTTCCGTCTCTTTTTTATCTAAAAGCGTAACGGGAGACAATGATTGGTCCGCAATTTCACCCGTATACGAATTGTTATTCAGTTCTTTATTCTCCCCGATTTTAAAAGTTTGCATTCTGTTTCTATATTCCGCCGATTTCAACCTATTTTTACATGTGTTTACTGCTATTCTATACAGCCATGTTGAAAAGGACGACTGAAATTTAAACCCATTCAAAGACCGGTAAACTTTTATAAAGGTTTCTTGAGCACAGTCATTTGCTTCTTCATAGTCGCTCATAAATCTGTAGCACAGATTGAAAACCCTATTCATATGTCCAAGCAACAACCTATCAAATGCCTTTTTATCTCCCGATTGAAAAGCCTTAATTAAAACTTCATCGTCCCCGAATAATCCACCTTGCTTGTTTATCTCTTCAATCATTTAGACAGTTTTATCCTCTAAAAAGTTCCATTTTTATATGATTATATTCTTTATTAAATTTTATTATACCTATTCCGCTCTAAATTTAAAATGCAATTTTTGAACATTTGGTTTGATGACTAATCTTTTCTGCTATATAATTGGCGTTGATTGGAGAAAGAAATGAAAAGAATAGGTGTTTTAACTTCAGGCGGTGATGCTCCCGGTATGAACCCTGCTATAAGAGCAGTAGTAAGGACTGCTCTTTGTCTGGGTATGGAAGTCTTCGGCATAAGAGGAGGTTATCGGGGCTTGGCTGAAAATAATCTCTTTCAAATGAATTCAAGAAGTGTAAGCGGAATCATTGATATGGGAGGAACAATTCTCAAAACCATAAGGTTCCCGGAATTTAAAGAAAAGAAAACGAGGGAAAAAGCATATAAGAATTTGAGAGGGAACAGAATAGAAGGTCTTGCGGTAATAGGCGGAGACGGCTCTGCACAGGCAGCTAGTCTTTTGTCTTCTGAATTCAATTTCCCTGTTGTACTTATACCTGCTTCTATCGATAATGATTTATATGGAACAGATTCAACTATAGGGTTTGATACCGCAGTAAATACCGCAGTAGACGCAATAGACAGGATAAGAGATACGGCAACAAGCCACGAACGGACATTTATCGTTGAGGTAATGGGCAGAGAGCATGGCAATCTTGCATTAGAAGTGGGGCTTGCCTGTGGAGCTGAAATTATTCTAATACCGGAAATGACAATAGATTGGGACAAAATTGTCGAGGAATTAGAAAATCAGAAAATACAAGGCAAATCAAGTTCTCTCATTGTCCTTGCCGAAGGCGCAGGTAAAGCTCGCGAGGTGGCAGAACGTTTGCAGGAAAAATTACCCAAACGGGAAATCAGAGTTTCGGTTTTAGGATATATTCAAAGAGGCGGAAAACCGACTTCTGCTACCAGAAATCTTGCTACAAAATTTGGTGTAGAAGCAGTTAAAATGTTAAATGAAGGACATCATGGTTCTATGGTTGGCTTGAAAGGCATGGAAATAGTTCGCGTGCCGTTAAGTGAAGTGATTTCCCAATCGAAATCTCTTTCGTTGGAAAACCTTGATATTGTTCGGTTAATGGATATTTAATCGGAACTGTATTCCGATATCTTAAATTGCAGGATTTATTCTACAAAATAACAAAATATTGTTATAATCATTTTATTATAGGTTGGAAATAACTATGAATAAAAATATAAAAGTAATAGTATCAGGTGCTGCCGGGAAAATGGGTGTAGCCATTATCGGGCTAATACCTTTATATGAAAACCTAGTTCTTACAGGTGCTATAGAAAAACAAGGGCATCCTTTAATAGACCAAGATATCAGCACTGTATCTTCTAAATTAAAAAGTGTAACCATACTTGATGATTTAAGAGACGTGATAGGAAATGCAGATGTAATTATAGAATTCAGTACTCCCGAAACCACCTTAAAACATCTGGAAATTGCAGAAGCTTATCCTGATAAAGCTTTTATTATAGGCACAACAGGATTTACCAAAGAGCAGGAAATAAAAATAAAAGAATATGCAAAAAAAATTGCATGTGTTAAAGCTCCCAATATGAGCACGGGTATGAATATTATATTCAACACTGTCGGTAAAGTAGCGAAAGTTTTAGGTGAAGATTACGATGCCGAAATTGTAGAAATTCATCACAAAGCCAAAATTGATGCGCCTTCAGGAACAGCCAAAAAATTGGGCGAGGTAATAGCCCAAGCTTACGGCAAAAGTTATGACGAAATAATCAATTTAGGCAGGAAATCTCCCGGACCAAAACAAAAAGGCGAAGTTGGAATGCATTCCGTAAGAGCCGGTAGCATCATAGGTGAACACAAAGTTATATTTGCAGGTGGCGGAGAACATATAGAAATAATCCATCGAGCTGAAAGCCGAGATGCATTAGCACACGGAGCTTTAAAAGCAGCACAGTGGGTTATTGGTAAAAACCCAGGATTCTATAGCATGGAAGATGTGTTGGGACTTTAATATTTAGTAATCAATGATTATCGAATCTTTCCCCTATTCTTATTCCCCACTTGATGTATTTAGAAACTTCAAGGATTACCCGTATTCGTCGCTTCTCTTGAGTGGAATAAAAAATTCCTCGTGGGGTAGATATTCTTTTATGGCCGCTTTTCCCTATATGATATTCAAGGCAAAAGGGAGAAAAACATCTTTAATTACAAACGGACAGGAAACACATAAAACAGGCAATCCCTTTAACATACTGCGCGAAATATATACCGAACAATCAGGTAAACAAAATCTTCCTTCTTCACTTCCTTTTACGGGCGGAATGCTCGGCTACTTTGGATACGATATGGGCTTTACTCTTGAAAAAATACATCAACAAACAACAGATGACTTAAATCTACCCGATTGTATCCTGCCTTTTTACGACTGGGTCCTATATTGGGACCACAAAACAAAAGAGAGTTTTATACTTTGGATAAATACTCCTCAAGATAAAAAAAATAGAATCAAAGAACTTCTAAAAAACCCTACGCGATTAAAAAAAAGCAATGAATCTTTATATAACAACTCGTCTGAACTTAAATCGAATTTCAAGAAAGATGCATACTTAAACGCTATATTGAAGGCGAAAGATTACATAAAAAAAGGCGATATTTTTCAGGTAAACCTATCACAGCGTTTTTCGTGTCAATATAATTCATCGCCTTTTGAATTATTTGAAAAACTTGCATTCATAAACCCTGCGCCTTTTTCCGCTTTCTTAAACTTTCCCGAAGTTTCGGTAATAAGCGCCTCGCCCGAAAGATTTCTGTATCTTAAAGCAAACAAAATACATACCCGTCCCATAAAAGGCACGCGCCCAAGAGGCAAAAACAAAGAAGAAGATAAAAGATTGGCAAAAGAATTATTAAATTCCCCAAAAGACCGCGCTGAACTTATAATGATTATAGACCTTGAAAGAAACGATTTGGGAAAATTCTGTTATTACGGCAGTGTTGGCGTAAAAGAATTAGTAGCGCTTGAAACAAATCCCACCGTATTTCATACAGTAAGCACTGTAGAAGGGAAAGTCGTTGACGGTATAACACCGGTTGATTGTGTGAAACACTCATTTCCCGGTGGCTCAATAACAGGGGCTCCTAAAGTGCGCTCTATGGAAATAATAGAGGAACTCGAACCCACAAAAAGAAATATTTATACGGGCGCAATCGGTTATATATCATTTAACAGGAGGATGGATTTGAATATCTCAATCCGAACGATTATCATTAAGAATAAAACAGCATATTTTCAGGTCGGAGGCGGAATCGTAGCTGATTCCAACCCTGAGCTTGAATATGAAGAAACACTGCATAAAGGCAAAGCATTGGCAGAATCACTGTTGTCAGGAACTAAAGAAAAAGTTTTAAACCATAATGATTTAAAATGGCTGTTATAAATTCAAAGGAGGTGAGAAGAGTACTTAATAGGTAGCTAGTAGAAATGTTTTCAGATGTAGAAAAACAAATAACATAGTTCCACGGACTAACACCTGTGGCACATTAAAAGCCGCCTTCGGCGGAAAAAGGAGAATAGAATGCAAGGTAGCAAGCTGTATGTAGGAAATCTCAATTATGCGGTAACCAGTGAACAGTTAAAAGAATTATTCACTAAGTATGGCGAAGTTGTAAAAGTTGACCTAATCCAAGGCAAAGGTTTTGCATTTATTGAAATGGCTACTCCGGAAGCAGCCGGAAAAGCAAAAACAGAATTAAGTGAAAGCGAATTTGAAGGACGCAAATTGAGAATTGATGAAGCTCGTCCTCCCAAACCAAGAAGTTTTGGTCCCTCACGCGGCGGTTTCAGCTCACCAGGAGGCGGTTTCGGTTCGGGTGGACATGGCGGCTATAATTCCAAACGAGGCGGACAAAAAAGAGACAATAGAAGAACCAGAGGAACAAGAGATAGAGGATATTAATAAAATTCGTAATTAGTAACTCGTAAAGCCTGCCCGCTTCGCAAGCAGGCGGGCGTAATCCGTAATTTTTTAAAAATTAGTTTAGATTAATTACTATTTACCATTTACTAGTTACGAATTACATATTGAGATTACTGATTACGAAAAAACGGGCCGTAACCCTTAGATAAGATAATTATGAAAGGATTAGCTTATATCAATGGCGATTTCATGTCTTTACAGGATGCTAAAATCTCTATCTTAGATAGGGGTTTCAGATACGGCGAAGGCATATTTGAAACAATATGCATAGAAGAAGGCAAAGTTATTTTCCTGAAAGAGCATTTTGAGAGATTAAGGGATTCCGCCAAGGCGCTTGATTTAAAATTATCTGTTAATCTAGAACAAGTTGCCGAAATCATAAAAAAATTAATCAGCGATTCATCAATAAACAAGGGGCTTGTTAATATCTATCTCACCAAAACAGATGAAGAAGAGAAAAACGCTAATTTTATAGTCATTGTAAAAGACGAAGTCCGCTACAAAGAAAGCGACTATGAAAAAGGATATACCGCAATAATATCTTCAATAAGAATTGATTCATCCCTTTCTATAAACTCACACAAAACACTCTCATTCCTGCCTCATATACTTGCAAAAAAAGAAGCAAAAGAGAAAGGCGTGGATGAAGCAATACTCTTAAGTACCGACGGTTTTGTCCTTGAAGGCACAACAAGAAATATCTTTATGATAAGTGGTGATACACTTATCACTGCGCCAAGCGATTCAGGAATACTGCCCGGCATAACAAGGGCAAAAATTTTACAGATGGCTCCTACTGTAGGTTTAAAAGTGGAAGAAAAACTTGTGGATGTGGACTTCCTAAAATCCTGCGACGAAATTTTTCTAACATCCTCTCTCATAGAAGTAATGTCGATAATTAAGATAGAGAACGCATTAATCAATCGCGGTAAAATTGGACGATATTCTGTAATATTGAGAGAGAAATATAGAGAGATGATACATGGATTTTTAAATCAAAAAGTAGTAAAGTAACAAACGGAGTGTAAATGTGAGCAGAAAAGCTATACAGTGGCTTTATAAAGAAATACCTATTTTAGTAGATAAGGGTATATTATCTTCGGAAACTGCCGACAAACTACGTCAATACTATAGCGATAGAAAAGGACCAAGAGTTGCTCTAATAATATTCAGTCTCTTGGGTTCTTTACTAATCGGGTCAGGAATAATTCTCCTTTTAGCCCACAACTGGCAGGAACTTTCCCGTTCCGCAAGAACTATTCTTTCTCTTCTCCCTTTGATTTTGGCACAGTTGCTTGTCGGATGGACAATACTAAAGCGAAATGAATCCGATTCGTGGAAAGAAGGGACTGCAACTTTTCTATTTCTTATGATAGGTGCTTCAGCTGCACTTATTGAACAGACATACCATATCTCATTCTATGACTCCCACTTTTTATTATTCTGGATGTTATTGGGACTTCCTTTAGTATATTTTATGCGGGCTACCGTCCCAGCAATGCTCTATATTATAGGAATTACTTTTTGGTCTGGCAGCGCGAAATTTGGTGATGGAAACGCCATACTGTTTTGGCCTCTCGCCGCTTTAATAATTCCCCATTTTTTGCAGATTGCAAAAAAAGATTCATATTTTATCCGTTTCAATTTCTTTAGTTTGATTATTTCTATCTGTCTTTGCGTAGCCATAGGCATTACTCTATTAGATATATTGCCGACTTACTGGATGATAATATATGGTAGCTTCTTTGCCATTTTGTATCTCATAGGAGTCCTTTGGGTAGGTAAATTTAAAACAAACCTGTTAGAACCATTCAAGATTGTGGGGTTATTGGGCGCTTTCACGCTTTCATATATTCTTACCTATAGATATATATGGAAAACAATTTACTGGAAGTTTCCTCAGTTTGCCGAAGCTAAAGGCGAATATATTTTTGCAGTAATTCTCTTTCTAATTGCTTTGGTTCTTTTCGTAGAATTTATCAGGCGGGACAAGACAGCAGTAATATCGTTCGCTTTTCTTCCTTTAGTAACACTTGCAGGACACGCTTTATATTCATTTAATCCGAATACTATTTTCCCTGTTATCCTATTCAATTTGTATCTATCAGCCTTAGGCATAAATACAATAGCTGAAGGTGTTAAAAAAGAACATATTGGCACTATAAATCTAGGCATCGTCATTTTAATACTGCTGGTTGTTGCAAGATTTTTTGACAGCGATATGAGCTTCATAACCAGAGGGATAGCTTTTATAATCATCGGAATCGGTTTCCTGTTAACAAATCTTCTGCTTATGAACCGTTGGAAGAATAAAACATGAAGAAATTTATTTATATTTTAGGATTGTTTTTCTGTTTGGCTCTCTTGCAGCTTGTAAAACCAATTTCAACAATTATCCGTTATGAAACTATTCTTAATAATGGAAAACAATTCCGCTTCAAGACCCAGCCTGTAGACCCCTACGATGCGTTTCGGGGACGATATGTTGCATTGGGCGTAGAAGAAAATAAAACCCCTTTACCTGAAGGACTTAAATTAAGGCATTTTCAAAAGGTTTATGCCCTCATTAAAGAAGATGACAAAGGCTTTGCAAAAATAGCCGGTTTAAGTATAGAACGTCCCGTAGGAGATGATTACATTCAAGTAAGAGTTAGCTATTGTAGCCGTAATGAAGCAAATCTAATTCTTCCGTTTAACCGGTATTATATGGAAGAAACACTTGCTCCCGCCGCAGAAAGAGCTTACAGAGGACACAACGTCAGAGGCAATCAGGACGCCTACATAACGGTCCGCGTAAAATCCGGTGATGCCGTAGTCGAGGAACTCTATATCGCAGGGAAACCGATTTTAGAATTTTTGAAAGAGCAGAAATAACAATTAGTAAGGGGATACCTTGACCGAATTCATTGATTACACAGCGGTTTTATCTACTTCTAATCCAGGCGATATAGCTGTAATAAAATCTATATTGGATAGTTGCGATATAACTTATTTTTTTCAGGGGGAAAACTTTGTGCATTGTGCATATGCCATTCCTACACGCCTTATGGTAAAAAAAGACCAAGTCGAAAGAGCGAAAGAAATTTTAAAAGATTTCTTTTAATTTTATAAGTTCAGGAAAGAATCCAGAAAAGTCCGACAAAAATTCGAAAGAAAAGTAAACTTTGAGATTGCCACGCTCGCAATGACAATTCCAAATACTCTATTTCATCGATGGTGTCTCTGACATCATTGTTGGAATAACAGGGATGACTTCTTCAATCACGCGCATTGTTCGCCATTTACCCTGTATAAAACGCAGCAGGAATGCAAAACCCAGAGCAATGACGTAGAAGGTGAAAATAGTCCAGGCGGTATAGACGCCTTTGTGAAAAATTATCACTGCAATATAAGAGGGAATAACAAGCAATAATGATGATAAGACTATAATCATTTTCAGGACAAAACGCGTATCTCCCGCGCCTTTAATTGCCGAAGAAAAAACAATATTAAGTGTATCAAAAATTGCATATATAGCTACAAACCTCAGAAGTACCCGCGCGATTTGTCTGATTGATTCGAAAGTTTCCGGATTTGCCTGCGCTGCAAATGGTTTTAAAAAGATATCGGGCATTACCATATAGAAAAAAGCGATAATCGTAGTATAAACTATTGTCATATGAAAGCCGGAGTAGGTGCTTCGTTCGGCAAGGTCGGGTCTATTTTTGCCGAGGGATTGTCCCACGAGAATGGAAATTGCTATGCCTATGCCAATCATGGGCATAAAAGCGAGTGTGTTTATATTAAAAGCGATATTAGTTGCGGCTAAGTTTGTCGTTCCCAATCGTCCTGCAAGAAGTATAAATATGCTAAACCCCACCATATCTAAGGAAAATTGTATTCCGCTGGGCAGACCGAAATGCATAAGGCGTTTAAATAGGTTTAGGTTTAGACGGAATCCTTTTAGGGTATGATATTTTTCATTATAGGAACGCTTGCAGAATAAAATAAGATATATAAAGAAAGCAAAGTATCCGGAAATAATTGTTGCTATTGCCGCGCCTTTCATGCCCATTTCAGGAAATCCCCAGTTGCCGAATATCATTGCATAGTCGAGAACTAAGTTTACAAAAGTTGCGGAGCAGTTTATCCACATAATAGGCCATGTTTTGCCGCGTCCGGAGAAAAAGCCCGCCATAGCAGCTCCGGCAATACCCGGCGCTGCTCCCAGACATAATACCTGAAAATAAATTATTTCGTTAGTTTGGACTAAGGGGTCGTGCCCGATAAAAGCGAATACGGGACGCGCCAAAGGAATAAGGAAAAGGTGAATTATTCCGCCTACAACCGCAATATATGCTCCCTGCCATACGGAAGGGCCTATTTTTTTATATATTCCTGCGCCGTAATATTGCGCGACAAAAGTGCCTGCATAACTTGCAGTGCCTATAAACAAACTCATTACTGTGAAATTAAGCATACCCGCAGGCATTGCCGCTGCTATTGCTTCGGGCGAATACCAGGTAAGAAACATTCTGTCAACGAAATGCTGGACAGCCCAGGCGCTAGTGCTTAATATTAGCGGAATGGCAACTACTAAAATATCGCGATAACCGTTTTCACAGCGCCACCGATTAATTAACCAACGAATGATTTTCATGATTTTCTTTAAGGTTTTAATTTATACGAAAGACGGTAGTTTTACATAATATCTGTTTTTCTGTCAAATAATTTTGCGTATGAGATTTTGACATATTAAGGTTTTTACTTCTATAATTAAATTTGCCTTTGGAGAAAATGAAGGTAGAGTTGGAAGGAAGATAGCAATAACATGCAAAGGTTAAACGAAATGCGAATCTTTAGTAAAAATATACACATCAGGTCACTTCTTGTAGATATTTTGAACCTGTTTCTACTTCAGAGTAAGAGAAAAAAGATTTATATTTTAGTTTTTATTGCAGCATTACCTCTGTTTATCTTGGCTTGGTTTGGAATGTTGGTATCGCCTGTTGTTTGTTTTTTCGCGGGGTTAGCTGGATTTATCCTTATTATTTCAATTATCTATGGTTTACCCTATGACTACCTTTCTATCATCTTTTCTATATTCCTTCTTGTAATTGGTGTGATTAGTGTTTTTTCATTCAGGTCACTCCTAAAAACGTTGCAACTATTATCCAAGTCAGGAGAATTTTTATTCGAGTTGTTACTTCTTACTGTAGGCGCAATTCTGGGATTGTGGGCATTAACGTATATGGTTACTTGGACGATTGTGACAAGTAATTGCTTTCCCTATTGGATATAAAATATCTAAAGGTGTAATCTGGGATATGGATGGTGTTTTAGCCGATACATCCCAGTTTCATTATCGTGCGTGGGAACAAATCTTTAAAGCAAGAGGTGTGAACCTTTCCTGGGAAGAGTTTACTCATTTCTTTGGTATGAGAGATGACAAAATTATCCCCATGGTTATTAGAGGCAGTTATACTAAGGAAGAAATTATAAAGATAAGCGATGAAAAAGGAATTCTTTTTCGCAAATTTGCAAAGGGGTATATAAAACCCTTTGATGGTTTGATTGACTTATTGAACTTGCTAAAAGCAGATGGGTTTAAAATGGCTGTGGCAAGTAGCGGTACTCCGGAGAACGTAGGACTCATAACCGAAGAATGCGGATTAAAAGAATTTTTCTCGGCTCTTGTATATGGCAATCAAGTTCAGCACAGTAAACCCCATCCCGACATTTTTCTTCTTGCAAGTAAAAAATTAGGCGTTTCGCCCTCCGGATGCATTGTTGTAGAAGATGCTCCGGTTGGAGTTGAAGGAGCAAAGAAAGCAGGGATGAAGTGTATTGGAGTAAGCTCTACTCATAAAAGAGATTTTCTAAAAAGTGCAGATATTGTCATAGATAATTATAATAATTTAAGCGCAGAAATTTTTAACAAGTTGATTAATCCCGCAACGTAAGACATCGGAAAAATTTCTTCTGAGAAATTCGGGACTTTGGTCCTCGCAATTTTTCAAATTCCAGAGGGTTTGATATTTTTCCGATACTCTGCGGGATAATTGTCACGCCCGCATGCTTGCGAAGCGGGCAGTCGTGACAATTAAAATATTTTTCAGAAAACTTGCAATCTGGCAATAGATTAGTTATAAATGTAATTAGGAAATAAAATTAATAACGATTGTGAAAAGTAATACTTGAAAGGAGATTGTAAAAAATGAGTATTGTGGTGCCAGCGAAAGTGTTTTTGACTAAAGGAGTAGGAATTCATAAAGATAAATTAGCATCGTTTGAGCTTTCTTTAAGAAATGCGGGAATAGAAAAGTTCAATCTTGTTTATGTATCAAGCATCTTACCGCCCAATTGTAAAATGATATCGAAAGATGAAGGTTTGTCGTTTCTAAAACCGGGACAGATAACATATTGCGTGATGGCAAAAAACGAAACAAACGAACCCAATAGGTTGGTTTCTGCCGCAATCGGCGTTGCCATACCAAAAGGCGATGAAAGTTACGGGTATTTGTCCGAACATCATGCGTTTGGAACAATAGCGCAAAAAACGGGCGATTACGCAGAAGATTTGGCTGCTACAATGTTAGCGACAACTCTGGGTATTCCTTTTGATTCCGATAAAGCGTGGGAAGAAAGAGAACAGATATATAAAGCAAGCGGACACATATTCAAAACAACGCATATCTGCCAATCTGCTGAAGCTAATAAAGACGGCCTATGGACTACGGTGATTTCTGCGGCAGTGTTCATTCCTGAATAAGGAAACCATTTCTGATAAAACTCTCACCCCGTTAGAAATTAGAAGAGCGGGGGAACTAACAAAACAAAATAAAGCATTATGTTGAAAGATAAAATTTCTAATGGGGCTGATAATTTTTGTGGACTTGCAGAAGAATTTTCAAGTTACGGCAAATCAAAAATAGTTATTCTGCCCGTGCCCTTTGATAAAACCACTTCCTGGCTTAAAGGTTCGGATAAAGGGCCTGAAGCGATTATTGAAGCTTCCCAAAATATGGAACTTTATGATATTGAGACTGATTCGCAGGTCTATAAAATGGGAATATTCACTGAAAAAGCAGTTATCGCCAAAGATTCGGTTTCAATGCTTAATCAGACTTATAAAAAAGTCAGGAGTTTTCTAAAAGACAAAAAATTTGTGGTAACTGTGGGCGGAGAACACTCTATTTCAATGGCTCCGATTAAAGCGCACTTTGAATTTTCCCCCGATATGTCTATATTACATTTAGATGCGCATTCCGACCGAAGAGACACATACGAAGGAAGTAAGTATAACCATGCCTGTGTTATGGCAAGAGCAAGAGAAATCACAGATAAAATCATCTCTGTTGGGATAAGAAGTATGGATTCTTCTGAATTAAAAAATATCGATAGAAATAAGATGTTTTACGCTTCAGAAATCTTTAAATCTAAAGGATGGATTAGGAAAGTAACCAACAAACTCTCTAAAAATGTCTATGTGAGCATCGATTTGGATGTTTTCGACCCGAGCATAATGCCATCTACGGGCACACCTGAACCCGGAGGACTTAATTGGGAACAGGTGACGGATTTACTGGAAATGGTCTCAAGTAAACGAAATATAGTAGGTACTGATGTAGTTGAACTGTGTCCTTCCACGAATAAAGCACCTGATTTTCTTGCCGCAAAACTGATTTATAAGCTGTTAAGTTATAAATTTTCATAGGGTTTTTTGTACTTCAAACCTCAATCTTATTTTATTGAAAATACCCCTATATTATGATACCATTTCCCGTCATGGAAACGCTGAAAAAAATATCTGAAATAGAAAAAATCGACTTGAAAATCCTTGAAGAAAGATTTAAAAAAGGCGAAATCGTAATCCTAAAAAATAAAAAGCGCAGCAATGTTATTCCGGTGGGAATAGGCAAAGGGTTAAGAACAAAAGTCAACGCAAATATAGGAACTTCTCCCGAAAGAAACGACATAGACTTTGAACTTAAGAAACTTAAAATAGCCGTAGAAGCAGGCGCAGACGCTGTAATGGATCTTTCTACTGCAGGGGATTTAGATTTAATAAGAAAAGAAATCTTAAAAAACTGTACTATTCCTCTTGGAACTGTCCCCATTTATCAAGCAGTGGTGGAAACCATAAAAGAAAAGGGCGGACTCGTGAAGATGGGGGAGGACAAAATCTTTGAAGTGATAGAAAAACACTTAAAAGACGGAGTCGATTTTGTCACGGTTCACTGCGGCGTTACGCAGAAGGTGCTTAAATGTTTAAAAGAGGAAGGCAGAGCACTGGATATAGTTTCCCGCGGCGGAGCATTTCATGCGACATGGATGATTGCAAATAAGAAAGAAAATCCTTTATACGAGAATTTCGACCGACTTTTGAAATTGGTAAAAAAATACGATGCGGTTCTTTCTCTGGGTGACGGATTAAGGCCGGGAAGCATAGCTGATTCTACAGATAGAGCCCAAATTCAGGAGCTCTTGACCCTTGGAGAACTTACTCAAAGAGCAAGAGCTGAAGGTGTCCAAGTCATGATAGAAGGCCCTGGACATATGCCTTTAAACGAAATAGAAGCTAATGTCCTACTGGAAAAAAAGATTTGCCACAATGCTCCTTTTTATGTGCTTGGACCTCTTGTTACGGATATAGGTATGGGTTACGACCATATAACTGCCAGTATAGGCGCTGCCGTGGCATCAAGTTGCGGCGCTGATTTTATATGTTATGTTACTCCTTCTGAACATTTGAGACTGCCGACTCTGGATGATGTAAAATTGGGAGTAATCGGAGCGCGTATTGCCGCGCATGCGGGTGATATATCCAAAGAAGTAAAGGGCGCAAGAGGGTGGGATAATGAGATGACTAAATACAGGAAAGATAGAAATTGGGAGCAACAGATATGTTTATCTATAAACCCGGCTACGGCAAGAAGAGTGAGAAGTGAGAGCAAACCAACTTCGGAAGAAGGTATATGTACTATGTGCGGAGAGTACTGTGCCATAAAAATAGTAGCGGATTGGTTTAAATATGGAAAATAAAACAGAGAATTTATCGATTAAGATATACGGAGAGCCTATATTAAGAAAAAAAGCCTCTGAAGTCAAAGAAATAAAGGAAGATGGCCTTCGCATAATAGAAACAATGATAGATGTTATGTTTGCAAACGAAGGCATAGGGTTGGCTGCTCCTCAAATAGGTATAGGTAAGCAAATAATCGTAGTCAGAAATGATGAAGATATAATAAAGTTAATTAACCCTGTAATTCTTAAAAAAGAGGGAGAAGAAGAAGCAAAAGAAGGTTGTCTATCTTTACCCGATATCTATGTTGACGTAAAAAGAGCTGAATATATTTCGGTAGAAGGCAGGAATGAAAAATGGGAACCTGTTATAATTGAGGCTGAAGGACTAACAGCTAGAATCCTACAGCATGAAATTGACCATTTGAATGGTGTATTAATAATAGATTACACTTCGCCTGTAAGTGAAGTGTTAGTAAAACAACAGTTGAAAAAATTAAGGAGGTTATAATGAAGGAAGAGTCAATGGAAGAATTAAAAAAGCAGATTCAAATCGTAAAGAAAGAAGTTCAGAAAATCAAAAAAGAAAAGACAGTTACAGACGAAGCTAAAAAAGCTTTACGGAAGATGAAGAAACAGCTCAAGAAAATGCGCAGAAAATGGAAAAAAATAGTTGCCAAAAAACAAAGAATGGATGCAATCTTAGCAGGTGGGCAGGCAAAGAAGAGAAAAGACAAGAAAGCTAAACCTGTGAAAGAAGAGAAGAAAGCCGAGTCTGTAAAGGAAGAAGTGAAAACTGAACCTGCGAAAGAAGAAAAAAAGATAGAAGAAACTAAGGAAGAAAAGAAGGCAGAAGAGCCCAAAAAAGAAGAAGTTAAGCCAGTTGAGAAACCAAAAGCTGAAGATAAAAAGTAGAAAAACATTCGTAGAGTTATAAAATTTAAAAAATAGGGGAGGTGACCAATCCGAAAATGAAAGCAAAAATAAGGCTTAAAGTAGATGAAGGAAGCGCTGGATCAACTACATATCGCAGAATAATTATAGGGGAAATAAAATCTTTTCCTTCTGAAGGGTTTTTGCCCGATTCTATAAAAGAAAACTGTTTCTTTGTAGAGGGAAAGAATTTTTATGTTGACCAACCAAAGGAAATAGCCGAAACTGTTCAGGAAGAATCTAAAGGAATGCTTATTCCTATAAAAGAGATAAGGTCAATTACGCTTTTACCGGATGATTTTGACTTTGAAGAGATAAAATATGAAATAAGAGGTAGTAGATTAATATGTAAAACCACAAAACAAGCAGTGCCTTTAAAGGAAGAAGGGGCGATAATCTAAAATAATACCCCTTTTATAGAAATTTAGAGTTTTTGACAGATATAATCTTACCCGGGCTTTGATATGGTATCAGAGTCCGGGGTTTTTGTGGTTTTATTTTTCTTTTCCCGATAGAAGGGTAGTTCGTATCTCAAACAACAAAGTAGTTTGCCGCACATGCCGCCAAGTTTTGAAGAATCTAAAGGCAGTTCCTGCTCTTTGGCCATCTTCATTGTTACAGGTTCAAAATTTTTAAGGAAGCTTTGGCAACATAACAATCTTCCACATGGACCATATCCTCCAATTCTTTTGCTTTTTTCTCTATCTCCTATCTGTCTAAGCTCAATGCGGCATTTAAAAGCTCGTGCTAAATCTTTCACTAAAGCGGCAAAATCCACTCTTTCTTGAGAAGTAAAATAAAAAGTTATTTTTTTTGCGGAAAAGTGGGATTCTATGCCTACCAATTTCATGGGAAGTTTATATTTTTGAATTCTGTTTTGAAAGACCGAAATGGCATGTCTTTCTTTCCTTATGCCCGCTTCCATCTTTCTGATATCGTCTTTTGTAGCTTCTCTTAAAATAGGCTTGACTTTGCTTGCTATTTTGCTGTTTGTAACTTCCGATACTGCATCCACTTTCCCAACCGTAAACCCATCTTTTGTCTCGGCAACGCATAACTGTCCGAGATGATGTTGTGACAAAGAAGACCTGAACCAGCTATTGCCTTCTTCTTTATCAAATTTTAAATGCACTAATTTCAACATTTTCTGACTCCGTTTTTATTAAGCTCAATTATCTCAATTATATAGTATCCTGCGAAAAAAAACTAAAAACTAAAAATTAACATCTTATTTTTCGCCACAAAACAAATTGATACATAAAACCTGAAAAATCAGTTGTAAGTTTGCCCCTAAATCCAAAAGGGTGTTGCTATTTTCAATCTCCTTTATTGCATTATTCAAATACGAATGCGAAAAATTTACGGTTTTCCGCTTAAGGGAAATTTCCTTGTCTAGATTTATTATAAATCCTGTTTCGCAACTTATAGAAAAAATATCCGCATAAAAACTTTTTATAACGGAAAAAATTATCTTTATCAACTCTTTTTTTAATTCTTCCGTCTCCGCTTGCTTAAAAGCTTTAATATTTTTTATTTGCGAAGAAGATAAATTTTCCTTAAATTCATTTATGCTATCCTGTTTTTCTTTTTTAACCTTATCAGTAAAATTTGACACCATTTCCATCATAGAATCAGCCAGCTTTAAAGGCGCAGTATAATCTCGTTTTTCTTTTGAGAATATATTTATGAAAACATCAAAAATTTCGTCTCTTAAGTTCCAAAGAGCCGCTTCTATCCATAACTGTATCCATTTTGTCTTACCGGAACAAACAAAATATAACATGTGAGCTTGATTTTCTTCCAGATTAAATTTCTTCTTTAATATCTCTATACCTTCCTTAGGATTTAGGGCAAGAAATTTAATCTTTTGACAACGGGATACAATGGTGGGCAGAATCTTATCCGGGAAAGCTGTTAATAAAATTATAATAACATTCCTCGGCGGTTCTTCCAGTGTTTTCAAAAAACAATTTCCCGCTTCTTTTGTTAATTTTTCCGGTCTTTCTATCAGGGCAATCTTATATTTTACTTCAAGAGATTTGAGTTGAGTAAAATGTTCTAATTGTCTTATTGCATTTATCCCGATTACTTGTTTGGCTCCGGACGCAGATACCCACATCACGTCGGGATGGACATTTTTGATGCTTTTCTTGCAAGAAGAGCAACTGTCGCAGGCTTCATCGTTTTTTTTGTCAAGACAATTCAAGACTTTTATAAACTCCAAAGCAGTATCTTTTTTCCCGCAGCCTTCAGGTCCGAAGAAAAGATAAGAATGATGAACCTTGTTCTCTTTTATTGCGGACTTCAAGACTTTTTTGGCTATTTCCTGATTAACAATATCGTTGAAAGACATTTTTTACACTCGGTTTTCGTTAAAAATTTAAAAATCTCTTATCTTAAACCTTAAATTTCGTTAGGGATTCATTCACTATTATTCTGATTTTCTTCTGAATATCTACAATTTTATCATCTACATTAATTACTTTGACTCTACTTGAAGCTTTTTGAGCAATTTCAAGGTATCCTTCTCGTACTCTTTTATGGAAAGATTTATCTTCTACCTCTATCCTATCTTCGCCTTTCGACTTAAATCCCAAATGTTTATTAGTGTCGAGAATAAACGTAATATCAGGCAATGCTTTTTTGCCAACCACCAAATCATTCAATTTCGAAACAAGTTCGATATTTATGCCTCTGGCATATCCTTGATAAGCAACTGTAGAATCTATGAAACGGTCGCAGATTATGATTTTATTTTGCTTTAAAGCAGGTTCAATAACTTTAATAATAAGTTCTCTGCGGGAGGCAAGGAAAAGGAATAGTTCGGTTAAAGAAGATATTTTACTCTTTCCTTCAAGCAGTATCTTGCGTAATTTTTCTCCTGTTTTTGTGCCGCCGGGTTCTCTAATCACAAGAACTTTAAATCCTTTATCTTCAAGATAATCTTTAAGCAGATTGACATGAGTGGATTTGCCGCAACCCTCTCCTCCTTCGAAAGTAACCAATATCCCTTTTTTAAGTTTCATATTTTATATTTCTCCAAAACTTTGTTAATCATATCATCAATAACTTCTTCTGATTTAATTATTTTAAAATTTATAATTAAATATAAAACAGGGATTGAAAATTTAGGCCCTTTTGGAAATCTAACGCAATCCTTTTCAGTGGTTATAATAAAATCAATATTTTCTTTTGTGGCAAGAGAAGACACCCATTCTATATTTTCGGATTTATAAGGGTAATGGTCGGGGAAGCGCACTTTTTTAACGGGATTAAGCCTTAATTTTTTAAGAGATTCTTCAAAAGAGAGCGGGTCAGCTAAAGAAGCAAGCGATAAAAACCGTTTATTTAGAAGTTCTTCGGCTTGATATTTTTTATCTGAGATATAATCTTGGAAATATAGCGGTTCATGAATGCTTTCTAAAATCGGAATTCTTGGAGCTTTTTGGGATAGCACAGAATACACGTTTTTTGAATTTTCGCATTCATCAGATGATATAACACACTCATCGGCATGAGTCAAAATTATTAAGTCTGCTCTTTTAATGGAGTTAATTGGTTCTCTTAGGAAACCTGCAGGGAAAACAAAACCGTTGCCGAAAGGGTTTGTTTTGTTTATAAGAAGAATTTCTAAGTCCTTGTCAATATGCGGATATTGGAAGCCGTCGTCCATTATAAATACGTCGCATTCTCGTTTTTTTTCGGCGTCTAAAAAACTTTTTGCTCTATGACGGGAAATAAAAATGGGAATTGACGGAAAGTGTTTTGACAAAAGATATGGTTCATCTCCGATGTCTTTGACAGCAATATCTTCTTTGGTTTGGGAAAAAACAATTTTTTTACTGTCTTTATTTTCTCTTGCATATCCTTTGGTCAGCAATCCGACTCTCCTTTTTTTCTCCAAAAATTTTTTAATAAGAAATTCCACACAAGGAGTCTTTCCGGTTCCGCCTAATGTTAAATTGCCTACACTTATGACAGGAGCTTTTTGGGGCGCGTTTTTTCTCTTTATACAGCGATGCAAGAAAAACATGGCATAATAAATAGGTACCAAACACTTCAGAAAGAAAAACAATATATTGTCTAATGCTTGCTTTCGGTCTTTATTTCCTGAATGCCAGAAATACCAATAGAAATTACCGCCTTTTTCAATAATGTTCGTTTCTTTATTTCTCATCTTCATGAAAAGAATCTATAATTTTGAGAACATTCATTGTCTTTCCTATTTTTTCATCGTATGAGAACTTTATCTTGGGGACAAGACGCAAGTGAAGTCTTCTACCTACTTCCCCTTCAATAAAACCGGCTGCGCTTTCTAAACCTGCAAGGCTTTTGTCCCTATCGGATTGGCTGCCATAATGAGTTAGGTATACTTCAACCTCTTTCAAATCGTTGGATACATCCACAGCAACGATTGTTACAAAGCCTATCCTCGGGTCTCTTATTTCCTTTTGTTGAATCATACTGGAAATTTCTCTTCTTATAACTTCTGATATTCTGCTGGAGCGTCTGGTTTTCATTTTTATATATTTCCTCAGTGGAATAATCTATTATTCCCACCTTTGGATAAGATTTTACTATTTCTACGATATAAGACAATTCCTTCTCTATAAATTTTTTAATTAGGGTTTAATAACTAAACAAATTGATGTTTGATTTCCGATGTGATTATTTTTTTTGTAACATGTATACTTCAATGATATCGCCCGGCTGAAAATCTTTGAAATCGGCAATGCTTAATCCGCATTCATATCCCTGCTTAACTTCTGCAACGCTGTCTTTAAATCTGCGCAGAGAATTTAATCTGCCTTTATAAAGCTCTTCACTATCTCTTAAAATGCGTATTTTTGCGCCTTTGACTACGATTCTACCTTCCGTTACCTGCGCTCCTGCAGCAACTTTGCCTTTTGAATTGGAGAAAACCTGTTTTATTTCTGCTTTGCCTATGAGAATTTCTTCAATCTTAGGGCTAAGCATTCCCTCCATAGCTTTCTTGATATCGTCTATCGCATCGTAAATAATATCATAAAGGCGTATTTCTACTCCTTTTTCTATTGCCATTTTTTGCACAGAGCCTTGAACTCCCAGATTAAAACCTATGATAATAGCCTTGGAAGCCTCGGCAAGAAGCACATCGGAACTGTTTATACTGCCTACCCCTTGATTAATTATATTTAAATTCATTTCTTCATTGCTCAATCGTTCCAAAACTTTTTTCAACGCTTCATGAGAACCTTGAACATCACTCTTTACGATACATCGCAATTCGACTATCTTTTGCTTGCCCAACTGTTCCTGTAAGCCTTCAAGCGTGAAAACAGCTTTTTCTTTTGTTTTAGCGTTTTGTTGTTGATTGGTTTTCTTGCTAACAATTTCTCTGGCTTCTTTTTCACTTTTTACCACTTGGAAAGTATCTCCGGATATCGGAAGTGAAGAAAAACCGGATAATTCTACTATTGAAGAAGGCAGTGCTTCGGTTAGATTTCGACCATGGTCATCAATCATTGCCCTTACTTTGCCGAAGGTATTACCGGATGCAAAACAATTACCGATTTTAAGAATTCCGGATTCTATCAATAAAGTCCCTACAGGTCCTCTGCCTTTATCCATTCTGTTTTCTATGACATATCCTTTAGCAGGGCCTTCTATATTGGCAAAAGTTTCTAACATCTCGTATTCTAAAAGTATTGCTTCCAATAGTTTGTCAATCCCCAAATTATTTAAGGCGGAAACGTTTACAAATTGAGTTGTCCCTCCCATTTCGTCAGGAATAAGTCCCAATGATTGCAGTTGCATCTTCACTTTTTCCGGATTTACGGTTTTTTTGTCTATTTTATTTATAGCCACAACTATCGGTATTTGGGCGGCTTTTGCATGGTCAATGGCTTCTTTTGTTTGGGGTTGAACCCCGTCATCTGCGGCAACCACTAAAACGGCTATATCGGTTATTTGAGAGCCGCGGGCTCTTAAGCTGGTAAAAGCTTCATGACCCGGAGTATCAAGGAAAATTATTTTATTTCCGTCTTCCAACTCGACGGTCGAAGCACCGATATGTTGTGTGATTTTGCCTTTTTCTTTATCTGCTATATTTTTTTTGCTTATGGTATCCAATAACGTTGTTTTTCCGTGGTCAACATGACCCATAACAACAACTACTGGGGGGCGCCGTATTTTCTTGCCTTTCCCCAAATGTCTCTTTCTGTGTTTTTCCTTATTCTCAGAATGGGGTTCAGCTTTGGTAATCTCTATATCTAATCCTAATTCTTTACCTATAATTTCTATTTCTGATTTTCCCAAGGACTGATTAAGATTAGCCATAATGCCGATTTTAATTAATTTTTGTATCAATTCAGTCGGACTTGATCCTATTTTTTCTGCAAAATTACCTACGGTTATTCCTTCCGGAATTTTAAAAATCTGTTTTTCGCTTGTTTTTGAAGCAGGGGAACTGGAGGATTTTTTCTTCTCTTCAAGGAAAAGATTTTTTACGAGTTCATACTCTTCCTTGCTTAATGTGCTCATGTGGCTTTTTGCGACAATGCCAAGTCCTTTTATTTCTTCTAAGAGCTTCTTTGCAGGTAAACCGAGTTCTTTGGCAAGTTCATAAACAGGTCTTTTCATTGGGTTTTCTCCCCTTTCTTATCTTTAGCGGGAGGATTATTACCAATAATCTCTTTAGCTTTGTTTATTATCTGGACTGCTTTTGCTTCTCCAAGTCCAGGAATATTCAATAAATTTTCTGGTGTGGATTTGGCTATATCTTCTATGGTGATTAATCCGGCTTTACCCAAAGAATTAGCCATTTTTATCCCTATGCCGGGAAGTTGAGTGAGTTCCTTTTCTATTCCCTTGGGAGTAAACTTCTTTTCTTTCTCTGTTTGTGTCTTGCTCCTTATATCCAATTTCCACCCTGTTAGTTTTGCGGCCAATCTTACATTTTGACCTTTTTTTCCTATAGCCAAAGAAAGTTGGTCGTCTTCTACTATAATTCGGGCTCTTTTATCTTCGCTGAAGATTTGAATATCCAAAACCTTTGCCGGAGCCAGTGCTCGGGCAATAAATATTTTCATATCTTTGTCATAAGGGATTATATCTATTTTTTCGCCGTTGAGTTCTTGAGTTATAGCCCTGACTCTTTCACCTTTTAACCCAATGCAAGTGCCAATCGGGTCTACATTTTTCATATGGCTTTCTACGGCAATCTTTGCTCTGTAGCCAGCTTCTCTCACTATCGCTTTTATCTCAATTATTCCCTCTTTAATCTCCGGCACTTCTATTCTAAATAATTGATCCAAAAAGCGTGGATGAGTGCGTGAAAAAAGCAAAGGGGCAAAATTTATCTCTCTTTTTATTTCGAATAGGTATGCTTTAACATTGTCTCCTATCCTAAAATTGTCTTGTGGAAGACATTCTTGCCTGGGCAATAACCCGTCGATTTCTCCCAATTCAATAATAAAGTCACGACCGTCCATTGCTTCCACCCTGCCTGTTAGGATTTGGCCAATGCGAGATTGATAGGTAGCATAAACCTTTTCGCTTACATGTTGGCGAATTTCTTTGACCATTATATGTTTAGCGCTTTGTGCAGCAATTCTTCCCAAATCTCCCAATGGTTTTTCTTGACCATCGATAACAACTTTAATATCTCCCGTATCCTGTTGAAAGATTACGGAAACATCTTTTGCTCCGCGAAATTTCTTTTTTGCGGCAGAAAGCACGGCGTCTTTTACTGCTTCTATAAGAACTTCCTTATTCAACCCCTTTTCTTTCCCTAAGGATTCAAGAGTTGCCAAAATTTCGTTTTTCATTTTCTTGTCATTTAACAATCCGAGCAGAGACGAATCTCGTTGATTTTAGCACTATCTACGAAGTGAACCTCTAACCGGAATTAACCATTTTCAACCCACATACTTTATGCGGGAGAGTCCCGACAGATTATCATAAAAATCATGAAAATGCAATCCTGTTACGTTGCTTTTAGTCATAATTTAAGGATATAATATCTTTTCAATTTACAAAATAAAAAATCGCACTTGTCCGTTAAAATCCGGTATATCATATGGGATGTAAAATACTATGCACACTATAGAAGTCACCTTCAAAACCAGATTAAAAAATGCTTTTGCGGAACATAAACAAAGAGAGATATTAGATTTGGGGTTTCAGGTTAAATTCGTTAAAGAAGTCACCTTATATTCTATTGACAAAAAATTCTCTAAAAAAGACCTGAATATCCTTGCACAGGAGCTGTTTTCTGATCCATTAATTCAGGAATTTTCGGTTGATAGGTCTCTAATTGGCAAATTTTCTTGGGATTGGCTTATCCATGTGAAAAATCTGCCCGGAGTAAAGGACAATACCGGAGAAAGAGCGCAAGAAGCTATTCAAGACATCCTGCATACGAAATTCAATAAAGGCGAAGCTGTCTACACATCAAAATATTTCCTCATAAAAGGTTGTTTAAATAAACCAGACGTTGAAAAAATTGCAAAAGGTGTCTTCGCGTATGAATCCGTTGAGTCATGGCACGTTATAGACAAAAAAACGTATTTAGAAAAAGGCTATATGCCTGAAATTCCCAAAGTGCTTATAGCGCACAAACCTAAAATATCAAAGCTGGAATTGGGTTCTGTTCAAGAATTATTGAGTTTGAGTAAACAAAAAAATCTCGCCTTAAACATTGAAGAGATGCAAAAAATCAAAGAATATTTTTTAAGAGCGGATGTGATCAAAAACCGTAAACATATAGGATTGGACAATAACCCTACAGATGCCGAATTAGAAGTTTTGGCTCAAACATGGTCGGAACACTGTAAACACAAGATATTCAATGCGTATGTTGAATATACAGAAGGAGGGAAAACAAAATATATAAATAGTTTGTTTAAAACATATATTCGTGCCTCAACGGAAAAACTAAAGAAAAAGCTGAAATGGATGGTTTCTACGCTATGGGATAATTCGGGTGTCATAGAATTCAATAATAATTATCTTTTCGCTTTCAAATGCGAAACGCATAATTCGCCTTCTGCAAAATATCCCTATGGAGGAGCACTTACGGGCATAGTGGGAGTGTATCGCGACCCAATGGGAACAGGAAAGGGTTGCAAACTTATATATGGAACATACGGATTCTGTACAGGAGAGCCTAACTATGATGGCGATTTAAAACCTGAAATTCATCCCAAGAGACTTTTGGAGGGTGTAAGACAAGGGGTACAAGACGGAGGGAATAAACATGGAGTTCCCACTCCCTATGGAATCGTTTTTTTCGACAACGGATATCTTGGGAAACCTGCGCTATATGTGCTGGCGGCGGGACTTATTCCAAAAATAATAAACGGAGAAGGCGGCTCAGAAAAACAGACAGACCCTGGTGATTTAATAATAATGTGTGGCGGCAAAGTTGGCATTGACGGTATACACGGGGCAACAGAATCGTCAATGGAAGGTGGAAAACATATTACCTTGGGACATGTGCAAATGGGAGACCCTTATACGCAGAAAAAAATGCATGATTTTTTAAGTGAAGCAAGGGATAAAAACCTCTATACTTGCATACAAGATTGCGGAGCCGGGGGTCTTTCTTCTAGTGTAGGGGAAATGGGATACAATTTTGGCAGGAGCAAACCAAAAGACGTTGCAAAAGGATTTGAACTTCATTTGGATAAAGTCCCTATAAAATATAAAGGGCTTGACCCTTGGCAAATTCTTGTTTCTGAATCACAAGAAAGAATGATATTGTCAGTGTCGCCTAAAAAAATAAAAGAATTTATGGCACTTGCAAAAAGACACGAAGTAGAAGCTACGGCTATTGGAACATTTAACTCCTCCGGGAAATTTCATTGTTTATACAACAACAAACATGTTTCTTTTATGGATATGGAATTTGTTCATGAAGGAGTTCCGCAACTTAGGCTTGAAGCACAGTGGCTTACACCCCAGTCAAGAGGTTTAAGCGAACCGGAAATACCCAAAATAAAAAATCATGCTAAATTTTTTAAAAAAATGCTTGCAAGGCCAAATATCTCAAGCAAGGAATATATAGTCCGCCAATTTGATCATGAGGTTCAGGCAACAAGTGTAATAAAACATTTAGTGGGAGAAGAGAGCGATGTCCATTCCGACGCGGTAGTCATAAGACCTGATTTTGAATCCAAGAAAGCAATTGCAATTGCATCGGGTATAAACCCAAAATATAGCCCAATTGATACATATCACATGACAGCAAATGCTTTTGATGAAGCCATAAGGAGAATTGTAGCAATCGGCGGAAACCTTAAGAAAATTGTCTTAAACGACAATTTTTGCTGGCCATCTACACTGTCTGGAAAAGACAACCCCGACGCAAAATACAAGATGGCGCAACTCGTAAGAGCCAATCAAGCGCTTTATGATTATACTCTTGCCTATGGCACCCCCTGTATATCCGGCAAAGATTCAATGTCAATGGATACAACTATACCTGATACACACGGCAAAGAACACAGGATTTCGTCATTACCGACTGTGATGTTTTCCAGCGCAGGCATAATAGACAATTACAAAAAATGCGTAACGATGGATGTAAAACATCCGGGGGATTTGGTGTTTGTTTTGGGGAAAACTTATGACGAATGTGGTGGTTCGGAATATTACGAAATGTTTGGCGAAATCGGATTAAACGTTCCCATTGTAAGAACAAAAAAAGCGATTAAACTTTATAAAGCTTTAAGTGAGGTTATCGAAAGCGGACTCGTGGCTTCTGCGCATGGTTGCTATAAAGGAGGACTTGGGGTTGCATTAGCTCAAATTTCCTTTGCCGGCGGATATGGACTGGAAATAAATCTGGATTTTGTTCCAAGAGAAAATGTCGACAATACAGATAAACTTCTTTATTCGGAGTCAGCGTCAAGATTTATTGTAACTGTGCCCCGAAAATATGAAAAAGAATTCAGAAGGATAATGAAAGGGAACGATATTAAATTGGTGGGGAAAGTTGTGGGGAAGAAAATCCTTACGCTAAAGGGGTTGAAAGGGCAAATAATACTTAAAGAAAATATTGAGGTCTTAAAAAGAGTTTGGAAAGAACCTTTTAATACAATTAAACCATGAGAAAAGTTAAAGTTTTGGTCTTATACGGACATGGTATAAACTGTGATAACGAGACGAAAAAAGCGTTTGAATTGGCAGGAGCTTGCGTAGAAAAAGCGCATACCAACGAATTAATAGAAGGTTCTAAAAAATTAGACAGTTACGATATTTTAGCGTTTCCGGGAGGATTTTCTTTTGGGGATGATATTGCGGCTGGAAAAATTCATGCGGTTAAGTTTAAATATAAACTAAAGAAAAATCTTTTAAAATTTATTTCCGATAAAAAGCTTATTATCGGAATATGCAACGGATTTCAAATAATGGTAAAACTCGGATTTTTGCCGGGAATAAACGACGATTATTGGACACAAAAAGTGACCCTAGCTTTTAACGATTCCGGAAAATTTGAAGACAGGTGGATAAATTTAAAAGTGGAAAAATCTCCTTGTGTATTTACAAAAGGCATTAAAAATCTATATCTACCAATTCGACACGGAGAGGGGAAATTTTATGCAGAGCCTAAAACACTTGCAAAATTGAAAAAAGAAAATCTTATTGTTCTTCGATATGCAAATCCTAATGGCGAGAAAGCATCCAAATATCCGCACAATCCAAACGGTTCCTTGGACAATATTGCGGGTATATGCGACCCTTCCGGCCGTATCTTTGGACTTATGCCGCATCCCGAAGCTTACATCTATAGAGAAAACCATCCTAAACATACAAGAGAAACATTACCTGAGAAGGGAGTGGGGCTTGCGATTTTTGAAAATGCAGTAAAGTACGTAAAAGAAAATCTTTAAAACAATTAAAAATTATTAAAGGCTTTTGCTATAATTAAAAGGGAGTTTTAATATTGTCAGGAAAAATAGCTTTTAGTATTACACTTTTGGCATTTTCCTATGCCTGGTTTTTTTTGATGGCATGGGTCAACATAGATGCCAGGAAAAAAGGAAGAAATGTAAGGCTCTGTAACAGCTTATTTTTTTTCTTGGGTCCATTGGCATTACTTTTGTACTATTATTTACCTTCTATTTTTTATTTTACTTCTCAACAAAAAGGTTCCCAAAATGCCAAGTCAAAATATTTTTCATCTTCCAAAACAATCAATGATGACAGACAAGTTTTAAAAACTGTAAATAAAATTTTTCAAGATGCTGTTGCTTATAGAGCAACGGATATTCATTTGGACCCGGATAAAGAGAAACTAACCGTTCGTTTCAGGATAGACGGATTTCTTTATGAATATAGGACTTTCCCCGTAGAATTGTGCAAAGCGATTGTTTCCGCTATCAAAGTTTTAAGTAACCTTGACATAGCGCAAAAACGTTCTTTCCAGGACGGCAGTTTCTCCTCGACTATAAAAGATAAAAAAATAGATTTTAGAGTCTCTGTATCCGCATCTCAATATGGCGAGACCATGGTAATGAGAATTCTTGACCCTAGTGAAGGATTAGTCGACATTTCAAATCTTGGCGTTCTCCCTGAAGCAGAGGACAAATTCCGTTCTTTGGTATTTCGTAATGATGGCATTGTGCTAATAGTTGGACCTACAGGATGTGGAAAAACAACTACTCTTTATGCTATCTTAAATAAGGTAAATAATCTGGGTAAAAACATTATAAGTATAGAAGACCCTATTGAATATAAAATTGTAAACACAACTCAAATTCCAATAAATGTGCGTGCAGGGGTAACATTTGCCAACTGTTTAAGAAGTATACTGCGACAGGACCCGGATATAATAATGGTGGGAGAAATAAGAGATGTCGAAACTGCAAAAGTAGCCATTGAAGCTTCTTTAACCGGACATTTGGTTTTTTCGACTTTGCACACCAAAGACTCGATAAGCACAATTATGCGACTTTTTGAAATGGGCTTTGAACGTTATCTTATATCGTCTTCTCTTTCAGGGGTAATTAGTCAGAGATTAGTCCGTCTTTTATGTCCGCAATGTAAGATATCTTACGTTCTGCCTTCCGATAAATTTTTTGGTCAGGAAAACATACAGTTAAAAGCAGGAGAACAAGTTTATAAAACAAAGGGCTGCAATTATTGCACAAATACGGGGTATAGGAAACGCACAGGCCTATTCGAAATTTTGGTAATTGACAAAACAATCAAAGAACTAATAAGTAATAAGGCGTCCGAACAAGAAATTTTCACCCAAGCAAAAAAACAGGGAATGATAACGCTTCTTGAAGACGGGTTAACCAAGATCAGGCAAGGGCTTACTAGTGTGGATGAAATTGAAGGAGTTTTAAAATGATTCCCTATATCCTTAATCTTTCGATTGTTGTCGTAATCGCATATAGAATTTACATAGGAATAAGCGAGGGGTTATTAAACGAGTTTGTAAACCTTATAAATTTCTTATTCAGCGCAGGAATGAGTTTTACTCTTTTCCAATCATTGGCGCCCTATATTTTCAAATATATTTTTCCGGATGAACAATATGCTCTTCTTATAGCGTTCTGGGCAATATTCACATTTTCGCTTTTACCTTTATGGTCAATAAAACAATTATTTTTCTCAAAAATTCGTTCAAAAACTAAAGAAAAAACGATTTATTTTTTCACACTTATTGATAAAATAGGCGGCGCAATTTGCGGAATAATATTGGGCTTAAATCTTATGAGTTGCATAATTATTTCCCTATATATCGCACCAGCAACCAATAGTATATATAATCTGCGCGAAGAAGATAAAATAATTTTTAAAGCTGACGAAGCGTATGTAAAAACATATAATAAATTTATCGGTTTTAAATGGCAGGAATTTTTAGACACCTTGCAACCCGAAGAACCACTTGAAGAAGAGGATAAAGAAAAAGAAGAGCCCACCAAAGCAATGAAGACATAAAAATGAATACTATTACAAAAAAAGACCTTGTAAAGAAAATTTCCTATTCTACAGGCGAGCGTCAGCAAGTAGTGAAGAGAATAATAGAAGAAACATTGGAACATATTACTGAAGCTATGACGCGAGGAGAAAGGGTGGAGTTAAGAAAATTCGGAGTCTTCAAGATAAGTTGGCGAGAAGCCAAAATTGCAAGAAATCCCAAAACGGGAGAAAAGATAAGCATCTCTTCCCGAAAAGTCGTTAAATTTAAATCGGGAAAGTTTCTATTTAAGAGATTAAACGAAAAATGAAAAAATAAAATATAAGATGATTGTAAAAATTTACAACTTTGAAAATATGAATATTAAAAAACAGTTTGAAACTATTAAAAAAAATACAGAAGAAGTTATTCCTGAAGACGAACTCCTGAGGAAACTGGAAAAATCAAGTAAGACAAAAACTCCTTTAAGGATAAAGTGGGGCGCTGATCCGTCTGCTCCCGACATTCATCTTGGTCATACCGTAGTCTTAAGAAAATTGCGCCAGTTTCAGGATTTGGGGCATATAGTCATATTCATCATAGGAGATTTTACTGCAAGAATAGGCGACCCTTCCGGTAAAGACACCACGCGGCCAAAATTATCCGTAGAAGAAATAAAGAAAAATTCCACCACATATAAAGAGCAGGTTTTTAAAATTTTGGATAAACAGAAAACAGAAGTTGTTTACAACTCAGCTTGGCTTGAAAACATGAAGTTTGACGGATTAATGCAATTATTTTCTTTTCAATCCGTATCCCAAACATTGCAGAGAAATGAATTTAAGAAAAGAATGGAAAACGGCAAAGACATAAGAATGCTCGAGTTCATATATCCGTTAATTCAAGGATACGATTCAGTTGTTCTTAAAGCAGATGTGGAAATCGGCGCAACAGAACAAAAGTTTAACCTTTTAATGGGACGAACTCTTCAAAAAAAATATGGGCAAGAACCCCAAGTTGTCATTACCATGCCGATATTGGAAGGACTAGACGGAAAACAAAAAATGAGCAAGTCTTTAGGCAATTATGTAGGAGTATCCGAAATGCCTGAAAATATATACGGCAAAATCATGTCGATACCGGACGAGCTTATTCTAAGATATTTTAAACTTTTAACATTCTTAAAAAGTGAAGACATTAAAGATATAGAAATTTCTTTAAAAAAAGAAAATCCAAAGCAAATAAAAGAAAAACTTGCCTGCACAATAGTCCAAGATTTATATAATAAAAAACATGCGGAGGAAGCAAAAACAACATTCGACGCAAAACATACGCCTGGTAAAAGTTTAGACGATAGAATAAAACATATAAAACCGGAAGTTAAAAAGATATCGCCTTCCCAACTAAAAGAAGGAAAAATCTGGATTTGCAGTCTCCTGACAACCATCAAAGCCACAGCAAGCAATTCTGACGCAAGACGATTGGTAGAACAAGGTGCAGTCTATATAGACAACGAAAAAATAACCGACCATAAAAGTGAAATCGCTTTATCGAAATCAAAAAACACCTTAATAACGGTCGGAAAGAGAAAATACTACGAGACAACACTAACTGAATAACACCCTTTTTTGTAATTAATCTTCCAAAATTCTTATCATTTCAGGATATAAATCTTTTCGAATAAAAATAGAAACTAGGTGATTTGAAAAATAAAAAGGGTTGATTAGCTTAAAACCCAATATGGAAGTTATAGGTTCAAAACTCTTTAACAATATATAATCATTTTGATTATTATCCCACTCTGGCTGATAAGAACTTATAATATACTCTACGTTTTTTAATGGTTCAACTATTATTTGATAATTATCAAATTTCAATGGAGGCGAATTAAAAGGAGCAGGAGAATGCCAAAGTTGAATAGAACTTCCCTCTGGAATATTTTTATTTATCCACTTGCCGGCTAACATCCGAGTAGAACGAGAGGTGGAATCATAAAAAAAGTTTAAATCATAGAGAATTGTTTTACTGAGCGTCAAAAGAAAAATACCAAGAAGAATAGCCGTAAAAACAACTTTTAAATGTCTATGTCGAATTCTGTTTAGAAAAGAAACTATAAATAGTGCGGTCATTATTACGAGAATAGAGATAAGAAGTAGTCCGAATCTTATTCTTCCAATATCTGCTGTGTTTAAACTGGTCAATGACCCTATAAGAAAAAAATAAAGACAAGCTGTTGTAGATAACAATATGTGAATTTTATCCCTATGCCATATTGATTTATAAAGGGAATAGATAAATCCACCCATCATAAGAAAAAATAAAGAAGCTCCTATAACTTCTTTCATGATAATTAGATAATCAAACCACACAGCAGGAGTAGGGGAAAATTCCCACATACCGGAGAGTACTCTGAATTCATTCAACGCTTCCTTAAAAGAAAAAAGATAATAATAATTGGGTATAAAGAAAGCAAAAATAAATCCGATACCTAAAAACAGCAATCCTTTGATATATATTCTTTCTTTATGCTGTATAGAATAAAGCAGTGCAGCTAGCAAGGATGGGAATATTATTATTCCGTAATTTATTACTGCCCCTGCTGAAAGTCCTGCGAAAATACCTGACCAAATATAATGGCTTAATTGCCTCTCTTTTAATATCTTGAATGCAAAATAAAAACTTATCAAAGCAAAGAAAACCCCATACATATGAGGCTTAAAAGTATGTGCCCAGATTACAGTCGAGGGAAGAATAGTCAGTATTAATGCGGCTAATAGGGCACTGGTTTTATTTCCAATAGCAGAGACAACAAAATAAATAGCCAGAATAGATAATAAACAAGAAAAAACAACTATCCACCTTCCAACTATATAAAAACGAGCTATCTGGTCTGGATGGTCTAAAAAATAATCTAACCCTTTGGAAACATCTAAATAGCCGAGAATAGAGCCGATTTTAAAACTAGCGGCTATTGGATAAATGAAAACTCCACCATATTGGAAAAAATGCGGATTAAAATCAAGCTTAGAAGGATTCATCCTCGTAATTGCCATAATTGTCAACATTTCGTCTGGATGATGTGTGTATAGCAAGAATCTTCTTGTAATTTTGGGAAGGGTCTCATAGTTAGATATAAGCCCCACTAAACTGGTGTTTTTATCGGTTAAAACTTCTTTCTCTTGAAGCAAAGCACTTACATCCTCGAATTTCGGAAGCAGGGCAATTCTTTCTTTTGAGGGTAGACCCCATTTAATTCCCCAGCTATTTAAAAAAAGAGACAATATAAGTATTAAAAAAAGAATTGTTTTATAATTTATCTTGACCATTTGTAAGTAAACAGCAATGGTTATTTCTTGAATCGGTATTTTATTAAAATCCAAATAGCAACGAACCAATCCTTCAATCTTATTTTTTTGCCTTCCTTAATTGTTCTGGGATTACAGGATATAGGAACCTCATGAATTTTTATTCCTTGCCTCAATATTTTTGCAGTAACTTCAGGACAAAACTCAAAGCCCTTGCATTTAAGATTTAATGATTTTAAAATATCTGATTTAAAAACTTTATAGCAAGTTGGCTCATCGGTTATATTAGCTCTGTATAAAAAATTTGTAAGCATGGATAAGCTTTTTCCACCAAGATAAAAGATAAAATTTTGAAAAGATACAGATTTAAACTTTCCATCTAATATCCTTGAACCATAAACAACTTCTGTTTTGCCTTTTTCTATTGGTTCAATTAGTTTAAGATATTCTTCAGGATTATATTCTAAGTCTGCATCTTGAATAATAATAATATCTCCCGTAGTTACTGGCAATGCTGTTCTTATTGCTTGTCCTTTACCCATATTGCGGTTGTGATAGATAACCGTAATATTATCCATATTAAAGCTTTTTAGAATCTTTTTTGTACCATCAGTGGAACCATCATCAACGATTATAATTTCCTTCTGGGCTGAAACTTGTTGAACCCTATTAATAACTTCTTCTATGGTGCCAAGTTCATTAAAGGTTGGAATAATTACGGATAGTCTCATTTTTTTGCTAATGAAAAGGTCTTATTATATATCCATTTCAAAGTATATGCAGAAAAGATAATCATGAAAGGCATGATAGGGGTTCTATAGCGAATAGACCCAACAAAAATCATAGAAGTAAAAGTAAAAGAAATAAATAATAGATAAAAGATTAGGAAACTTCTCCAGATTTTTTTTGTAAGAAACATTCCCCAGATTGATGTAACCATTATCGGAATATAGGAGAAAATACTAATTAAATTATATAGGGGGGAAGAAAAACCTTCGTAATTTGGCTTCACATTCCAGAAATGGGTGAATTTTATTACTAGAAGTTTTAAAAATCTAGTTGGATCTTCCTTTATCACTTTAATAGTAGTCTTTGTTAAATATTTATCTGATTCCACTTCAGAAAGATTTTGTATTTCTTCAGGCCAATATTGGCAAGGTCCTCCTGAGGAATATGGATTGTTGCCCTCCCAGAAAGTTCTACCCGACATAGTGGTTAGTGGAACAAACTTTTTAAAATGATAAAAATTTCTAACTGACCACGGTAAAATGGTTAAAATAGTTACCGTTAAGACAATACCAATAATTTTAAATCGGTTTTCCCATCCTCTCCAAAGAGCAGAGATAGCTAAAGTAATTAATAAAACAAAAACAAACATAGTAAGTGAGGGATGACAAAGTATCGACATCCCAAGTGAAATTCCGGTAATAATCATATTTCTGCAGTTTGGATTTTTTTTGGTTCTCTGAAAGAGATAAATAGTGGTCAACAATAAGAAAATAAATAATGTTTCTGTCAGTTCAAAACCGGTAAAAAAAATAAAGAAAGGATAGATGACGCAAATAAAGGAAGCTATTTCTCCCGTTTGCTTATTTAATACCATTCTCCCCAGAAAATAAACCATTACACAGGTCAAGGCATCTAAAATAGATTGAATTATCCTTATAGGCCAATAACCGTTTCCGAACAGATAGTAAACCCCCGAGAGAAATAAAGGATACAGAGGAGGGCGATATGCAATCCTGTCAGGAGAGCTTATCAACCCCTTTCCGGAAAGGAAATTATTCGCAATCTGGATATAATCTTGAGTATCGCCGAATATATGCGTTTGAATATGAAGAATATTTTCTTTGAAAAAGAAACAATAAGAAACTCTTAAAGCAAAAGCAAAACAGAAAATAAAAATTAGAAACATTAATTCTTTTTTTTTGAAGTTATCCATTTTATAGCTGTTTAATTTTCGTTCTGATTAGCGTCTCATACAATTCTTCTGTTTTTCTAACCGTTTTATCTATGGAAAAATATTTTTCTACTCTTTTTCTACCGTTAATTCCCATTTCCTTTGCTTTTGCCGGATTTTTCAAAACATTAATAATTGCAGATGCTAAAGATTCGGCGTCTTTTGGGGGAACTAATATCCCTGTTTCTCCATCTACTACCAATTCATCAGTGCCGGGTATACGAGTTGCAATAACCGGCTTTTTTGAAAGCATTACCTCCATAATAACATTTGGCAGTCCTTCAAAAATAGATGGTAGAACGAATATATCCGTTATTGTTAAAATTTCGTTAACATCATTTCTCAATCCTGTAAAAATTATATTCCGGGAAATATTCAGTTTATCTGCTAATTTCTTTAGTTTATTCTTTTCAGTGCCTTCCCCAACGATTAAAAATTTTATTTTGGACATAGATTCTAAAATTTTAGGAACTGCATATAGTAAATATTCGATGCCTTTTTGAGGAGCAAGCCGACCGACAGTAGTTACAATATTGTCTTTTCCTATAGCACCGAATTCCTTTTTTTTCTTTTCTTTATCTATATTTACTTCATCATCTATTTTAATCCCGTTATAAATCGTTATCATTTTGTCTAACGGTATATAGGCATCATTATGATAAAAGTTTTTTACCGCTTCAGAGACACATATTATCTTGTCTGTAAAATTTGCCAGTGTTTTATCTATGAGAAGATGTAATCCGTTTTTCCAAAGGTCAACACACCTTTCCGATGCAATCATTATCGGGGTTTGAGAAACAATTCCCGCCATCCTTCCAAAAGAATTTGAGGTGAACATCCATGTATGCAGAATATGAATATTTTTTTGTTTTAAGATAGAAATAAGTTTAAAAATTACCGAGAAATCAAATTTGAATTTTTTACCTAAAATAAAATATTCAACTCTTGTTTCTTTTAATTCTTGCTCTAAAGGACCGCCTCTTGTCAAACAACAAACTATCGGATTAAATTTCTTTTTATCAATTCGCTTTACAAGTTCTACCAATTGTCTCTCTGCTCCACCGATATCTAAAGTGGCAATCAGATATAAAATATTGATTTTATCCATAGTTAACTTATCAGGTAAGGTATTTTTCTTTCCACAATTGGAATTGGAGCAAAGTCCATATAGGATATTGATAATTATATTTACCGCTTAAGTGTTTTTTAATAAGTTCTTTCACAAATTCAGGGTTAAACAACTCTTCTTTTTTTATTCTCCCAGTATTCAAATATTCGTCAATATAAGGCTTAACACCTCCTCTTAACCATTGATCAAGCGGAATCCCAAATCCTTGTTTGGGTCGTCTAAAAAATTTGGCTGGAAGTTCTTTGTAAAGCACTTTTTTCAATAGATACTTTCTTATCCCTTGTCTATAGCGTAAATCCAAAGGCAAGCTATACGCAAACTCTGCTATTCTGTGGTCTAATAATGGCACTCTTGTCTCAAGTGATACCGCCATAGAAGCTCTATCTACTTTGGTAAGTATATCTTCGGGCAAATATGTATGAAAATCCACAAGTTGTAATTTTTCAAGTAAATGCGATGCATTAACTTTTTTATAAACTTTGGAAAAAGGCAATTCTTCATAGGAATAATTTTCTCCTAAAAGTTTTTCAAGTTCTTTTTCGGACCACATATCTACTACGCTCAAATACATTTGGAGAAGGTCTTTGTATTGCAAAATTTGAGATATTCGCCGCAGTTTTAGATAGGGGATGTTTCCTAATAAAGGCGCAACTTTTTCTCTGATAATTGCAGGTAATAGTAGAATATTTTGCATTCTATTCATCCATATATAACGATTATATCCGCAAAATAATTCGTCCCCTCCGTCTCCGGAAAGAACCACCTTAACACCTTTTTCTTTTGCAAGACGGGAAACCAAGTACGTTGGCAGGGAAGAAGAATCGCCGAAAGGTTCATCGTAATATTGGGGCAAATCTCTAATAAGCGAGAATATATCTTTCTCTTTAAAATAAAGTTCGTGATGTTTTGTACCTAAATAATTAGCTATTTCTTTTGCATATGGAGCTTCATTGTATTTTTTTTCTTCGAAACCGATAGTGAATGTTTCTACTTTATCTGTTAATTGAGCCATTGAAGCTACTACTAAGCTAGAATCTGTGCCGCCGGACAAAAATGCGCCTACAGGGACATCGCTTATAAGTCGATATTTAATAGAGCTTTTAAGCAAACTTTCAAATTCTTCCATATATTCTTGAACATTTTTTTTTCTTATCACTTCTCTTTTACCCAAGATATCCCAATATTTCTTAATCTTAACACCCCTACCTTCTCTTAATATTAAATAATGACCGGGCAGTAGTTTCCAAGTATTTTCGAATATAGAATAAGGGGTTGGAACATACTGAAAAAGAAGATAATAATATAAACTCTTTTTGTTTAATTCTTTTTCAAATAAGGGATACTTCAGCAGGGACTTTAATTCGGAAGAAAAAGCGAAATTCCCGTCTTTAAAATAATAATACAGCGGCTTAATACCAACTCTGTCTCTTGCTATAAAAAGTGTTTTTTTCTTCTGGTCCCAAATAGCAAAAGCAAACATGCCGTTGAATCTTTGCAAACAATCTACACCCCATTGTTCATAAGAATGCAAAATAACTTCGGTATCAGACCTTCCTTTGAACTTATGTCCTTTGCCCTCTAATTCTTTTTTTAATTCCTGAAAATTATAGATTTCCCCGTTAAAAACTATCCAGACATCTCTCTTTTCATTGCACATTGGCTGATGACCGTGTTCCGTAAGGTCAATAATAGAAAGCCTCCTATTCCCCAACCCCACTTGAAAAGTATCATTGGTAATTGGTAATTGGTAATTAGGAATTGTATTTAAATATATACCTCTATCATCAGGTCCCCGATGAGCCAACTCGTCATTCATTTTCTCCAAAACTTCAGAGGAAAGAATTTTTTTATTCAAAAATCCGCATATTCCGCACATTTTTATATTTGTCTCTTTTGGAATAGATATTCAGTACATGCTTCCCCTGTCTTGATGTTTATAAGTTCAAAAGAGAGTTTCTTGCGGCAAAATCTCAATACTTCCTCAATTTTCGCATCCTCATAAGGATATCCTCCAAGCCAATCTTTGACATCCGTCAAATAGGACATTCCTCGACTTTTTTTGTAATTACGAAGATAAGGCAAAGGATTCTTTAGTCTAAATAATTGAGGGATAATTGTATAACGAATAATATATGCGAGTTGCATCCACTTTTTCTCTAATGTTGATGCTCTATTGTATCTCTTCTTGGTTTCAAGCCAATAGGCTGATTTGTTTGTTGTTGTATAGAGAGCAATATAGAAGAACCCATCTTTTTTCATTAATTTAGAAGTATTCTCCAATGCCTCCCAAATTTTCCCAGTATGATGAAGGACTCCCCATGAGTAGACAATATCTGCGGGTTCTATATTCGAAAGGAAAGTTTTATTCAGAATAGACCCTCCTAAAACAATCCAGTTTGTAGGATTTCCTCTCATTTGACGTAATTTTTCAGTAGTCTTCACAGAATAAGAGTCAACATCAAAACTGACAATCTTTTTTGCTCCTGCTTCTAATGCCGCTAAAGAAGAAAGTCCACTGCCGCAACCAACGTCTAAAAAGTATTTATCTGATAAATCAGGTAGTTCCAGAAAATCTAAAATATAGTTTTTGGATATTTCTATTCTTTCTTGGCTGAAACTTTTTTTGATAAATTCCTCCCAATTCTTACCAAAAGAAAAGGTAATTTCTTCTTTTTTCATATTCTATGTACCTCCTAAATAGATTGAATCACTGTTTCATAATCTTTAGTGACTTGTTTTATATCCCATTGTTTGACTTCCGCGAAAGCCTTTTCACTTATTTCTTTTACCAAAGAAGGATTATTTAAAAATTTTAATATCGCCACTTCTAATTTTTCAACATTGTTATTTTCCACTAAAAGACCGGTTACTCCATCATTTATTATCTCTCCTGGTCCAGAAGGACAATTTGTAGCTACTACGGGTATTTTACAAGCCATTGCCTCTATAATTACATTACCGAATCCTTCATATTTTGAACAAAGCACAAAAACTTTTCCATGAGCCAGCCAAGAATAAGGATTATCTACTACTCCGGGCATCAAAACTTTTCCATCTAATCCTAACTCTCGGATAAGGATCTTAAGGTTTTTTCTCTCTTTACCTTCCCCGAGGATTACTAATCCTATATCATGTTTTTTATTAACTTTCGCAAAAACTTTTAATAGAAGAGAATAATTTTTTTGTTTTTCCAATCTCCCTACAGCAATAATATATTCTTTAAAAGTGGGCTGAAAAAGAGCTTTTGCCAAAGTTTCTATATTTCCCAAGTCAATTCCATTATGGATAACCCTTATTTTTTCTTCCGGAATTCCAAATTCGTCTATAAGATTCTGTTTAATACCTGAAGATATAGCAATAATAGCTCCAGATTGAGGATAAAATTTTTTAACCAGGAACCTACGTAGAAAAGAGAATTTATAATTTGGGATATCCTTCCCCAAATGAATTCGCTCTGAAAGAATTATTTTAACTGAGGAACATATAAAAAATTTAGTTAACAGAACAATTAAGTTAATTCCCCACATAAAAGAGACTATTGTTTGAGGTTTTTCTCTCTGAATTATTCTTGCCAATGGCAAGATTAGACGTAAAGTAGCAAAATGGCCTTCTATACCTAATTTTATAATAGAAATATTGTCAGGAAGTTCCCCCTGCAAAGTTGTATCTGAAGCAAGTAGAACAAGAGTGGGAGAAAATTTATTTTCGTCTAGATTTTTAAGTATATTAATAACTATTTTTTCTACTCCTCCTATACCCAAAGAAGAAATAATAAACATTATTTTTTGCATAAAAATACAAACGTCTCATTTTACATGGTAATACTTATTCAAGACGTATTCTCCTCATCTTTTTACAAGATAACAGGATGCTAGACCGCGTTGTTCTTTCTTAATTAAGAATTGTAACGGTAAGAAAAAAATACTAACTAATAATCTTTTCCAGTTGTATCCCCAAATAATTGGGAGAGTGCCTCCGGAGAATACTTCAATGTGCGAGAATCCTATTTCACGGAAAATATTAACCATTTCTACCTGAGGGATTGCGTTAATATGGCCTATTTCTAACCAGGAAAACTCACAAAACCCCCAAATTTCCCCTGTTAACAAAAACCAAAACCTACTCCACCAACAACTAATATTGGGCGTCGTAATTAATAAGTAAGTCGAGTATGAACATAATTGCTTTAAAGTACGTAAAAAATCCCAGGGGTTTTCAACATGCTCAATTACTTCTATGGAAACAATGAGATCAAATTTCCCTGAATGTTCTTTAATAAATTGGATTACCTCATCCTTTGCATTAAAATTTAATTTATAGAATTTAGGACCACTTGCTTTAAATTCTTTCTTATTCATATCGACTGCTATGACTTCACAACCTAAATCGTGTAATCTTTGAGAAAAACTACCCTCTCCGCATCCCCAATCTAAAACTCTAAAAATTTTTCCTTTATGAGCGTCTATCAACTTTTCTATATGCACCAATAATTGAGCATGGAGATTGACATCTGATTTCGCAAGCAAACCTTTGTAATATTGTGGTAATTGTTTATTTCTACTAAAAAATGGTGATGGCGTTAGAGTTAGTTTTAACATTTTTCAATCTCCTTTAAATCTTTGCACAATTGCTTCCCAAAGCATTTTATCATTTTCTGTTATGCTATCAGTTAAGAAAAATAATATCCCCAAAATCAATAGAAATATAAGAATTACCGCAGGCAACATCCAAGTGCTTATATTTAACAAAAATTTACCGGGAATATAGACTAACAAAATTGAAATTGTTCCTAGGAGGATAACTTTAAGATAATCTTTGTTAAAAGGTGAAATTTTGTCTTTGTAGTAAAGAGGCAAAAAGTAAGCAACATTTACAAGTATGATAGAAAACAGACACGCATAACTTGCTCCTATAATTCCTAATTTAGGAACAAGAAAAAAATTTAAAGAGATATTTGCTGCTAAGCCTATAAAATTAGCTGATAATATTGTTTTATTTTTCCCTAAAGCTATCAAAGTGGCTACAATGGGTCCAAAAATTATTTGGACTAAAAATCCGCCGGTAAGTAAAGTCAGAGCAAAAGAAGCATTTATATATCGTTCACCAAAGAAAAGAATTAATACCTGCTTGGGGAATAATAGGAAAACAAAAGTGGGGATGATAGTAAAAACAAAAATCCATCGGGAGAGAGAAGAATATAAATCTTTCACTTTAGTAAGCATATTCCCCGCGTAGTATTGCGTGGCTATGGGGGTATAGATATAACCAATCGGAACAAGCAACAAAAAAGGGATTATGTTAGCCAGTGTAAACGCAACGTTATAAATACCTACTTCAGTTGGGCTATAGAAATATCCGATAAATAATGTATCTGTCCAGCCAAGCGTGAAAGAAAAAATCACCGCTCCAAGGAGCGGCAATGAAAAAAGAATAATTTCTTTATCCATATTTCCTATAAGCTTAAATTTTATGAATTGCGGAAGGTTTTTTGCAGTATAAAATAAAGCGATTAAACCTGTTATCAGAAAAGAGAAAAAATAAGCCCAAATAATATTTAAAAATATTGCTTTTGCGAAAATGTTACTAAAAAATATTGCTATTAGAACCGTTGCCAATCTTATAGCAGAAGAACTGGCAGGGTCTAAATAAATTTTGGGCGCAGATACGCCAAATCCCAAAAATATTTGTATACAAAGAGCGGTAAATATAAGAAAAGGAACACCTCCAACCAAGATGGCAAATACGGGGAAAAGGTTCGCGGAATAAAAAAGATGAAAGATTTTACTCCCAATAAAAAGCAATATAACAGAAATGCCTATCCCCATACATAAAGAACTCCAGACTGCTGTCCTGACAATAGTTTCTACCTTAACGAGATTATTCCTGGATTTATAATATGAAATCAATCTGGATAGTCCCACGACTAACCCTGCAGCAAATAACCATACAATTAAACTCAAAAACACCAATGCAATAGAAAGAACGCCAAATTCTGACTCGCTAATATTTTTTATGACTAATATTCTGGTTAAAAAACCTATTACTCCTCCTACAGCAGAACCAAAAAAGATAAAAAACCCACTCTTTGTTATATGTTTTAAAGCATTATCCAAAGTGGGAATTCCCCATTTTTCTGTTTTTTCTAAAGTATCATTCATCTAAGTAAGTAATTTAATAACTATTTTTTAATCTTTCGTACAACTCCAAGCATAAAATTATAAAACTTTGCATCATAGGGATAATTAAAAAAACTTAGTCTCCAACGTAGCTTAGCTATAATACGAAAGGGAAGTATCATCAATCTTTTTAATTTTTGTCTGGGAAGAAATTTACTACTTACTAAATGGACGAAAACTTGTAGATAATTTATAAAGTCTGAATCTTCTGTCCAGTGATGGTTCTCGACTTGGAAAGGATAGTCTGAAAATTTTTGTTTCAGATTACGTTGAGTCCACTCTTCGAAACTTTTAGGTTCTTGGTACCCAAGTTGCTTGATTTCTTCATATAGTTCTCCACCCGGATAAATTCGCAAGGGCTGTGGTCCTATAATTGTACAATTAGGGAGCATTTTAAAAAGCTGATCAATGCACTTTAGTGTTAAATAATAATCATATTTTTTTTCATGGGGAAATCCGATAATAAAAGAGAAAACACACTCAATATTGGCTTCCTTGCAGTCTTTAGCCATGGTAAAAATTTGCTCTATCTTAATTCCTTTTTTCAACTTATTTAGAATCCTCTGAGATCCAGATTCAGCTCCAACTTGCAAACAGATACAGCCACTTTTTTTTAGCTTTGGGATCATTTCATTATTAATATACGAGGGAGAAAAATAATTTGCTCGGACAGCAGCTTGCCATTGGAAATAAAATTTTCTATCAATTAACTTCTCAATTAATCTATAGGTTCGCTCTTTAGATTGGAAAAAATCCTGATCTTGGAAAGAAATTGTCCGAGGATTATACTTTGTAACAATATTATCTAATTCGTCAATAATCTGGTCTACATTTTTACCCCGCCATTTCAAACTGCAGATGCTATTGATACAAAAAGTACAATGATATGAACACCCTCTACTAGTGATAACCTCGATATAATCTCTCATTGAATCTATTACTTTTTTATCAAGAAGTTCATAGCAAATATTAGGCATTTCTTCTGATTCAAGTAAAGAAGCTGGAGGATTCTTAACAATTTTCCCATTATTTTTATATACCAGACCCAGGACCTCTGTATACCTGTTTTCTTCACTTAAAACCTCAAGTAACTTTGCTACAGTCTTTTCGCCTTCTCCATAAGCTACAAAATCAATATCCTGATAGCGGATAGTTTGTTCCGGGTATAAAATAGAGTGAGGGCCTCCTGTTATAATCTTGCATTGAGGATTGTATTTTTTGATAGTTTGTATTATATCCCTTGCCAAATAGGCTTGGGTTGTCATGAAACTAATTCCTACTAGGGATGTCTTTTTACATTGCTCAATTAGAGATTCGGTAAATGCTTGGGAATCTATAAATACACTTTGGTCCAAAAGCTCTACAGAATAATTGGTAAATTTCTTTAGGTAACTCCCGATAGCTAATATCCCTAAAGGGAAATTGTTAACTCTTTGGCTATCTGGATTTACTAGTAGAATATCCATAAATTTTATTTTTCTTTATTTATTATGAATCTCTCATGATTAAACATTCAACCTATTAAAGTAAAGGTTTATTATCTAGTTTATTATTTTTCCTACTGACTATCTCTAAAGTAGGTATTTCCCATTCTCTATTATCTTTTCTTTACGGCTTGAATAAAGGCTCCTGTTGTAGTTAAATCATCATCAGAGAGGTACTTGAATTTTGATTTAAGGTATTTTTTTTGAATTCTCGATTTATTTTTGTATTGTATATCACAAATAATCTCAAAACCTGCTTTATGTATAAGTTCAATATGCTTTGAATGAGGCTCTCTATTTAACAGATAAGACCTTTTCCCTCTCATTATTTTCCACGCAAAATCTGAATATGTCCAGTGCCCATTCCATTCACTTGCTAATCCATGAGATTTGAAATCAATTTGATGGGACATAAAACCTCCCGGCTTTAGCCAACGATATAATGTCTCATATATATATTCAAGATATTCAACGTGTTCCAATACTGCTTGGGAGTATATCATGTCAACTGAAGCTTCTTTTATTATATTTGAATTATGCCAAGGAACAAAATAGGATATTTGTATTTTATCGCTATGAGTTTTCCCTGTATTTAAAAGCGCGTTTTTTATAGATTTGATTCTATCGTTTTTCAACATTAAATTAAGATGGTCATCACTTAAGATATGGGTTGGAAACTCATATGATTCAAGGTATGGCTTGATTTCTGGAAATTCGGTTTCATCCGGGATTTTTTCGCGTTTCCTAAATAGAACTATCAAGTCATCAAAAATTTTAATATTTCTTTGGTTATCGGCATATTTAATAACATCAAAAGCATAATATTTATTCACTCCTGATATTAATGCCGCCAACCCAATGCCTAAAGAATCTCCAGGCCCAAGTTCTGCGATAGTATCGGGTTGAGTTGGGAGATTATTTTTGTAAGCCATTACAAGATGTCTCAACCATATAGAATAACTATATCGCGCAGAAATTGTTCCCCCAGTGCCTTTAGAGACAAGTCTATATAATCCGGCAGGAATATAACCCGCGATTATTCCTTTTGCCAAAGCAATATAGAATTTGATATTCATGACATTCTTATTATAAAAATTATTTTAGTAATATTTGAGAAATTAACTGTTTATAAAGTTTTTCGGTATCTTTTACCATTCTATCCAAAGAAAAATTTTGGGCTACAAATTCTTTGCCTTTTTTCCCAAATTTTTCTCTTGTTTTTTGGTTTTTAAGAAGTAATTTTATAGCGTTAGCTAAATTTTTCCAATCACGGGGAGGAACTAAAAAACCCGTTTTGTTATCCTGAATTATTTCTTTGGCCCCATCCACTTGCGTTGCTATTACAGGTTTACCCAAAGCGTACGCTTCAAGAACCACATTAGGCATACCTTCCCAAAGCGAAGGCAGAACAAACACGTCCATTATATTAATGATTTTCATCGCATCTTCTCTAAAACCCAGAAATTTAACTGAAGAAGCGATATCCAATTCCAAAGCTAATTCTTTTAATTTTTTTTCTTGAGGACCATGTCCTACTATCAAAAGACAACTTTTTGGAAAATCTTTTAAAACGAGCTGAAATGCTTTAAGAAGATATTTTATTCCTTTCTGGTTTGTAAGTCTGGCAACCGTTCCAATAATTAGATTGAACCCAGAGATGGATAGCTCTTCTTTCTTTTTATTTTTTTCTTTATCATTAAGTAAATAAAAATCGGAAGTATTTATGCCGTTATAAATTGTTGTAAGTTTTGAAGGGAAAATCTTTGCTTTCCTCTGCATAAATTTTTCTACTTCCTTTGACACACATATTTCTTTGTTTATCATCCATTGTGTAAACGTATCTAAATATAAATGATGATTTTTCTCTTTTTCTGCAACTCTTACTGAAGAAATTATAATAGGGATACCCGCAATACAGCCTGCGATTCTTCCCATGAAGTTAGCATGGAAAAGATAGGTATGGAGGATATATGGCTTTTTGCGGTGAAGAAGTTTTATCAGTTTAAATAAAACCGTGATATCAAATTTATTTTTTGCGCCAAGACATATTACCTCTATACCTTTATCTCTTAATTTATCTGCAATTTTACCTTCACCGCTTAATGAGTAAACTACAGGAGAGAATCTTTTAGAATTAAGATGGGTTACTAATTGATATAGAGAATTCTCAGCGCCGCCAATATTAAGTTCTGTGATGAGATAAGCTATGCGACATATTTTTATCATACACCAAGTTACGCTTTATGGATTGCTGAAGCTAAATCTTTAACTAATTTACCAACTTTACTAATTAAGTCTTTTTTTTCTAAATTATCCTGAATAACCTTTACGATTGCGCTTCCTACAATTACGCCATCGGCAAAAGAAGCAACCCACTTCGCAGTTTGAATATTAGATATACCAAAACCTACTGCTACGGGTCTATCTGTAAGTTTTTTAATATCCACAACTCTTCTCTTTAAACTCTGTGCTAATGAATTTCTTGCCCCAGTGACTCCTGCAACAGAAACACAATAGATAAATACGGTAGAGGCTTCTGCTATTTTATGCAATCTTTCTTTTAAAGATGTAGGTGCTGCCAAGAAAATCGTATCAAGTCCTTTTTTGGAGGAGAATATTTTTATTTCTTTTGCTTCTTCAGGCGGCAGGTCTGCCACTATAACTCCGTCAACACCCGATTTTACAGCATCCTCAACGAACTTCTCAATACCATAATGGAAAATGGGATTATAGTATGACAAAAAGACAATCGGGATATCGGTCTTTTTTCTTAAGTCTTTAACTAAGAGTAAGATTTTATTTAAATTTGTTCTTTTCTCCAAGGCTCTATTAGAAGAAGCTTGAATTACGGGACCATCCGCAATAGGGTCGGAGAAGGGGATGCCTAACTCAATAATATCTGCCCCCTGTCTCTCCATTTCCAAAACAATTTTATAGGTATCTTCTAAGCAAGGGTCACCCGCCGTAATAAATGCGATAAATGCCTTAAGACCCTTTTTCTTAAGTTCTTTCCATTTACTTTCTATTCTATTCATTATCTTCCTTTACCCCGTTAGAGATAGGTCGCCATTGTATCTATTGGCGACCGCAAATTACAACTTGAACCAACTTGTTATCTGTAAACTTTTCCACCCTGTTAGTAATATATGCAATATATTTTATTTAATTTCTAACGGGGTTAATATAATCTTCCACAATATCGACATCTTTATCGCCGCGACCGGAAAGGTTAACAACAACTAAATCATTCTTTTTAAAATTGATCGCGAAATTCTTAACCCAAGCTATTGCATGAGATGATTCTAATGCAGGAAGTATTCCCTCAAGATGCGAAAGCATAAAGAACGCATCCATTGCGTCTTTATCTTTCACCGTATAATAGGAAGTTCTACCTGTTTGTTTTAAGTGCGCATGTTCAGGTCCAACACCGGAATAATCAAGCCCGGGCGCTACAGAATGTGTTGAAGCTATTTGTCCGTCTTTATCCTGCAATATATAAGTTCGTGCGCCATGAAGGACACCTTCGGTGCCTTTACATAAGGAAGCTCCGTGTTTGCCCGATGCAAGACCAAGTCCTCCTGCTTCTACTCCTATAAGTTTAACTTTTCTTTCTTTTATGAAAGGATAAAACATACCCATTGAATTACTACCGCCGCCAACACACGCTACAACATAATCAGGTAATCTTCCTTCAAGTTTTCGTATTTGTCTTTTCGTTTCTTCTCCTATTACCGACTGAAAATCACGGACAATAACAGGATACGGATGCGGTCCAACCACAGAACCTAAAAGGTAATAAGTGGTTTTTACATTGGTTACCCAATCTCTTAAGGCTTCATTGATGGCATCTTTCAAGGTTTTACTTCCTGTTTTTACGGGAATAACTTTCGTCCCTAAGAGCTTCATTTTAAATACATTAAGTTTTTGTCTTTTTATATCATCTTCTCCCATATATACATCACAAGGCATACCCAATAAAGCCGCAACGGTAGCAGTGGCTACCCCATGCTGTCCTGCTCCTGTTTCGGCAATCAGCCGTTTTTTGCCCATTCTTTTAGCTAAAAACGCCTGACCGATCGTATTGTTTATTTTATGAGCGCCGGTATGCAGAAGGTCTTCTCTTTTTAGATAAACCCTGACTCCTGTTTTTTTACTGAATCTTTCTGCGTAGTAAAGCGGGGTAGGTCTGCCTGCATATTGCTTAAGACAATTATTCAAATCTTGTTTAAAATTTTTATCTTTAATAGCTTCGTTATAGGCAGAAGATAATTCTTCAAGCGCGCACATAAGGGTCTCGGAAACAAACTTGCCTCCGAATTTTCCCCAGTGTCCTTGCGTATCGGGTGAAATGTTTTTCATTTTGATTATTGTATAATAATTGAGTTAGTATGGCAAAATCATTTATATTGTGAATCGGAAATTAAAATGACAAAAACAAGAGTACATTTAATTATCTCAGGTAAAGTTCAGGGAGTATTTTTTCGCTATACTATGTATCAGATAGCTTCTAATTGTGATGTTGTAGGTTGGGCAAAAAATCGAGCTGATGGAAAAGTGGAAGCAGTATTAGAAGGAAACAAAGAAAATGTAGAAAAGGTCATAGAATGGTCGCGTCATGGTCCATCAGGCGCATCGGTAGAAAATGTAGAGGTTGCCCGGGAAGAATATACGGGTGAATTTAAAGATTTTTCTATAAAATATTTTTAGAGATTGAATCTAAAAGCAATTCAAATGATTCAACAAATTTCTTGACTCCTTCAGCTTGTAGTTTTTTGCACACTAAATCGATATTTATACCTTCCTCATTTAAACTCTTAATTATTTTTTTTGCATCTTCTAAGTTTTCTTCCACAACAACTTTAATATTGCCGGATTGAAGGAAAGTCTTAACCGTTTCTTCAGGCATAGTATTTACCGTTTCGGAACCTATTAATTCTTCAACATATTTAACTTTTGAATAAGCAGGGTCTTTAGAAGAAGTAGAAGCCCAAAGCGGTCTTTGCATATTTGCGCCTTTCTTCTTTAGTTTCTCGAATCTTTCGCTGTAAAAAATTTCTTTGAATTTTGCATAAATTACCTTTGCATTAGCGACAGCCGCAAGCCCTCTTAGTGCTGTATTTCCTTTTGCATCTAAACCCTTATCAATATCAGTATCAACTCTGGATATAAATACGCTTGCTACAGAATGAATATTTGATAAATCCCTACCTTCCGATGCGCGTTTCTGGAGACCTTCTATATACGCATTAGCCGTTTTTTCGTATTGTTCTACGGAGAATATCAATGTTGCGTTTACATTTATACCCGAAGCAATAACTTCTTTTATTGCCGGAATCCCCTCCTTAGTAGCAGGAATCTTTATCATTATGTTGGGTCTGTCCAAAACCGTAAAAGTTCGTTTTGCTTCTTCTATTGTCTTAAGAGTGTCATAGGCATATTGCGGAGACACCTCAATGCTTACATATCCATCTTCGCCGTTACTTGTCTTATAAACACCATCAAAACATTTTGCCGCATCCAATATATCTTTGAAAACTAATTTTTCATACGCCTCAATTACGCTAATTTTTTTGGATTTTAATTCATCCAATTGTTTTTTGTATGCCGGAGATGTTAAAGCTTTTTGAAAAATAGTGGGATTTGAAGTTAACCCCAAAATACCGCTAGATATAAGTTTATCCAGCTCTCCTGAAAGAAGAAGTTGTCTTGTAATATTGTCATACCACGCAGACTGCCCAGCTTTTTTTAGTTCATGTAATTTAGTAATTTTCTCCTCCCCGGATTTTAAAGTTTTTTATTATACAAAATTTGACCTAAAGAGAAAAATAGATGAAAATACAAAAAACAGTTTATAGTCTATAGGGTATAGTTGATAGTAGAAAGTATCCCAAAACCATGCGCTATACACTGTAAACTATTTACTAAACACTATCGACTATCTTAGACGGAGGAAAATATTATGGATTTCAATTTTGAACTGCCAAAAGTAAATCTGCTTTTTGGGAAAGGCGTATCGGTTAAAATATCCGAAGAAGTAAAAAAACTTGGAGATAATGTTCTATTAGTAACAGGCAGAAACAGTATGGATCAGTTGGGTTTTACTCAAAAAATAATTGACCATCTGAAAAATCACGTAATAAAAGTAACTGTTTTCAACAAAATTACACCTAATCCCACAACAGAATTAGTAGATGAAGGCGCAAAAGTTGCTTTGGAAAATAAATGCAATGTGATTATTGGTCTTGGCGGCGGTTCAAGTATAGATGCCGCAAAAGCTATAGCCATAGTCGCAGGTCATAGCTCCACCCTGAACCGAACTTGTTCTGGTTCAGGGCAGGGAGAATTCCAATCAATATGGGCTTTTTCACCATCTCAAAGTACTCCGCTACCTATAACATCAAAAACACTTCCCATAGTAGCAATAACTTCAAGTTCGGGAACAGGTTCTCATGTAACGCGATTTTCCGTAATAACTAATCTTGAGCTTAAACAAAAGATGGGAATATATTCACAGCATATTTTCCCAAAACTTTCCGTTGTGGATTTGGAAATTTTAACGAATATGCCGCCTGCTTTAACTGCCGAATGCGGCGTTGATGTATTAACACATTGTCTTGAAGGGCTGGTTTCAAAAAATTGCAATCCCATTACGGAAGAAATGGCTTTGAAAGGTATCGAACTGGTATTCAATTACTTAACAGATACTTATAGAAACGGTGATAACATAAGAAGTAGAGGCGCAATGGCTTTGGCTGATACATATGCAGGATTTGTGATAACCACCTCGCGTGTTGTATTGCCTCACGCAATGTCTCATCCAATCAGCGCTTATTATCCTAATATTTCACACGGCGCCGCACTTGCTGCCTTAACCCCTCACATCATGCAGTTCAATATCGAAAACGGTGACAATACTACCTTGCAGAAATATTGTCTTGCATCAGGAGCAATGGGCAAGAGAGCATTTGGAACAAATAAATACGAGGCAATGAAATCGGTAGAAGCCGTAAAAGAACTACTAAAAAAAATAGGTATGGATAAAGGGCTGCAAGAATTGGGAGTTGACCCGGGCAGTATAAATAATATGGTAAAAAGCGCGATGGTAACCGGGCAAGGACCTATAGAATCCAACCCAGTGGAAGTTAAGGAAAACGATATTGTGAGAATATATAAATTGTCACTGGGAAAATAGTATTAAGTGGTAAGTTATAAGTTTTAAGTTTAAAAAACTACTTTAAAATGGAAAAAATTATTGTGTTTATAATTTTGCTAATTCTGGTAGTTATATATATCACTCTTAAACTTTGCAAATTGGATATTCACCCCGATATTAACAGCTTCTTTATAAACTTAATCAGCGGGATGGTAGTAGTATCTTTAACTATTTGGGGAATTGATTCTTTAATTAGGAAAAGAAAAGATAAAAAGATTAAAGATATTAACAGGGAAAAAACTTATTTTATTACACTTTCGTTAAACCTTCTTATGTATGGAATTTTGCGAAAGTTTAATTTGATATCGGAACAAAATGGTGGTAAGAATCATGATTTTGCAAATGCCTATGAAGAATTCAAGAAAACTGCAAATGTTGAAGCTATTTTAAAAGTAATACATAAAAAGTCAATAAGTTTCGATAAACAAGATTTTAAATTCCTAAAATCTTTCTACAAAGAAATATCAGATCGCATTGGTTCTATTAGAAAACAAATAGAAGATATTAAACCCTATCCCAAACCAGAAATAATTAAAAAACTATCAGATATCACCTATTTGTGTATACAGGGTGACGTAACAATTAAAATAGGAACCATAATAGCAGATACGGCAGATACACATAAGTCTTCTGATTTTGAAGCAAAATTTATAAAAATTCTACAAGAGCATATTTATAAAGATAATTTTGGAACCGGAATCAGAGATATATTTAATAAAATTATTTCTGTAAGAGATAGTGCTTTTAAAAATGAGCTTTATTGCGATATATACTAAGTACTGCTAATATATTTTCCCGTGGATTAAAAGAAAACAGGTCAATATTGTGATATTATGTTTTTAGTTTTTTAACGCATCATTTTATACTCTGATGGCTAATTTACATAAACCTGATTTGGATTTGGCTACGCCTACTCAAGTCAAAAATCTTTTGATAGAAAGAGGGCTTAGTCCCAGAAAATTTCTGGGTCAACATTTTTTGGTTGATAAAAATATCCTTAAGAAGATAGTTGAAACCGCAAAAATAAAAGAGGGAGAAAAAGTTCTTGAGATAGGTTCAGGAATAGGGACGCTTACTTTTGCTTTGGCTTGCGAAGGCGCTGAAGTGTTTGCTATAGAAAAGGATAGGGGGGCTGCTTCTTCTTTAAAAGAGCTTGCCGCTGTTTCCTATCCCAATGTGAAAGTTATCAATGATGATATCCTAAAAATTGACCTGGAAATTATTCTAAGAGAATCTCCTGAATGGAAAGTAGTTTCAAACCCGCCTTACAGCATAGCTTCTCCGATTCTATTTAAATTGATTTCTTTTAAGAAGAAATTCTCATGCATCGTGCTTATGCTTCAGAAAGAGTTTGCACAACGTCTCGTTGCGTGTCCCGGCAGTGAAAATTATTCTTTTTTAAGTATAAAGGCACAATTTCATATGGGCATTGAAATAATTCATAAAGTTTCAAGAAGGGTGTTTTTCCCGTCACCTAATGTGGATTCGGCTATTGTTTTATTTAAACCTCTAAAAAGCCCAAGAGTAAAAGTTTGTGACGAGGAACTTTTCTTCAAAATAGCAGACGCAATGTTTAGAATGAGAAGGAAAAATCTTAAGAACACTCTCAAATTCTTAAATCTTCCATTGGAATTTTACAAGAAATCTCCAATTGATTTAACAAGACGGGGGGAAACGCTTTCTTTGGAAGAAGTCGGGTTATTGGCAGATTTTATAACAAAAATTAAGATTCAAAATAGGCACAAAGGGACAAAGTAACAGAGGCACAGAGGAAATATATAGAATCTAAAAAAAACAAAAAACTTTGTGCCTATGTGCCTTAGTGCCTTTGCAACTGATTTTTTATGCAACCGAAACGCTGGAAAGTAAAAAAACTTGAACCGTTTCTTTCGGGTCAAATTTCTAATGTTTTAGGAATTTCTCCGTGTACTGCGCAACTGTTGATAAATCGCGGCAGTAAAACGCCCAAGGAAGCGCAAGCATTTTTAAACGGCAACTTGTCTGATCTTCATTCTCCGTATCTTTTGAATGGGATTGGGGAAGCCTCTGCCAGAGTTTTTCAGGCTATTGAAAACGACGAGAAAATTCTTGTTTATGGGGATTACGATGTTGATGGAATAACGTCAATATGTCTTATGCTTCTTACGTTAAAACAGCTTGGAGCAAATGCTTCTTATTATATGCCGCATAGAGTTAAGGATGGTTATGGTCTAAACATGACAGCCATAAAACAAGCAGAAAAGGAAAATGTAAAATTAATAATCACATGTGATTGCGGTATGGACGGTTCCGAAGAAATATTGTTAGCCAAACAAAAAGGTATAGATACGATAATTGTTGACCATCATAAAGCAGGCGTTCATATCCCTCCGGCATTAGCTGTTATAAACCCAAAAGTTTGTTCTTATCCTTTTAAAGAACTCGCAGGCGTTGGGGTCGTATTTAAGTTCGCTCAAGTGTTGCAGGAGAAAACCTGCTCGCCCCGACGTAACATCGGGACAAGCAGGCGGGAAGAACTTGATTTCCTCGAAGAACATCTTGACTTAGTTGCTCTTGGGACTGTAAGTGATGTGGTTCCGCTTATAGGAGAAAACAGGATATTAGTTAAATATGGTTTAAGTAAACTCGATTCTTCTAAAAAAGTTGGCATAAATGCTTTAAAAAACACTGCCAAAATTAATAACAAAAATATTACGACGCGCGATATCGGTTTTATTTTGGGTCCGCGTTTAAATGCAGGTGGAAGGATTGATACTGCCGATAAATGCGTTAAGATGCTTTTGAGCCAGTGTGAACAAGAAGCTTTGGAGATTGCTTCTTTATTGGAAGCGGATAATAAACAAAGACAGAAAATACAAGAAGAAATTTGTCAGGAAGCTATGAAGATGGCGGAAGAAAATGTCAATTTCCGTGAAAATAGAATTCTTGTCCTTGCCAATGAAGGATGGCATCCGGGAGTAATTGGTATAGTTGCGTCGCGTCTTGTGGATAAATTCTCTAAACCCGCGATTTTGATTTCTTTGAATAACGGTATTGGCAGGGGCTCCGGACGCAGTATAGGTGATTTTAATTTATTCGAAAATTTGGGAAAAGTAAAAGAATTGCTTGTAACTTTCGGCGGACATAAACACGCCTGCGGATTGGAGATTGCGCAGGATAATATAGAGCCATTTAGAAACAAGATAAATAGCTTAGCCGAAGAGTTACCTATTGAGGAATTCACTTCGTTGTTAGTAGCGGATGCTTATATGTCTTTGGATATTCTTACTGATTCGGTAGTAAAAGAATTTCAACTTTTTTCTCCTTTTGGTTTAAGCAACGAAGAACCGGTTTTTATAACCAAGAATCTTCAAATAATGACCGAACCTAAAAAAGTCGGTTCCAATCATATAAAATTCTGGGTAAAAGATGAAAAATTTCATAGAGAAGTTATCGGTTTTGGTAAAGCGGATTATTTAAATGTTTTGAACAAGCAGGACATCATAGATTTGGCTTATACAGCGCAAATTGATGGATGGGAAAACAGAAATTCGGTTATACTTAAAATGGAGGATGTTCAATGAAAGCGCAAGTTTTTTATTCTTCTTACCATATCAAATATGAAGATATTCCCGTTCCCACAATTACGGACGATGAACTTCTTATAAAAGTTAAGATATGCGGTCTGTGCGGAACAGATATCTACAAAATACAACAGGAATCGGTTCAGTCAGGTTCTGTTTTGGGCCATGAAGTAGTCGGAACCATTGAAAAACAGGGTAGAAATGTCGGCAGTTTTAAAGTTGGCGAGCGAGTATTTGTAAGCCATCATGCTCCCTGTTTTTCCTGTAAATACTGTAAGCAAGGCACTTTTTCTTTGTGTGAGCTTTTCAAGAGTACAAATATCAAACCCGGCGGTTTTGCGGAATTTATAAAAGTTCCCAAAGAGTTGGTAAAAAATAATGTTATACCCTTACCGGATTCTTTAAGCGATGAAGAAGCAGTTCTAATTGAACCTTTTGCGTGCGCTTGGAGAAATATTAAGAGAATACAAATTGAACCCAAAGATGTAGTGACTATAATCGGGGCAGGCCCTTCAGGGATTATGCATCTTATTCTTTTAAAAACAATGGGAGTAAAGAGCATCCGTTTGGTTGATGTGGTAGATTCAAGACTTGAATTTGCTGAAAAATTAGGTGCGGAAGATGTTATCAATATAAAGAATAAAAAAATAGATAAATTTAAAGAATCCGATATAGTTATCGTCAGTGTAGGTAATAAAGAAGCTGTTGAGGAAGCTTTAGATATGGTCAGAGTAGGGGGTAAACTAAGTATATTTGCGCAAGTGCCCGATAATACCAGGGTTCAGCTTGACCCGAATCTCATATACCACGAGACGCTGATTTTAGGAACTTATTCGTCCACACCGATAGAACAGAAAGAGGTCTTTGATATGTTTGTAAGTGGTAAGTTAAAAGATGCAACCTCTATTATCAGCCACCGTCTGTCGTTGAAAGATTTCCAGAAGGGCTTGAAACTTGCCGTAGAAGCAAAAAATTCCTGCAAAATACTATTTTATCCGTAAATTAAATTTTTGGTAGTTCTCTTCTTAAAAAAGAGTTTTACTTTTTTTTATTTCAGAATTCTGATAGTATGCTAGTTGGAATTAACAATGAAAACCAAGAAACCAAAATCTGCTTTCAAAAGTAGCAAGACAAAGAGTCTGCAGCGTGCGACGAAACCTGTAGAGGTAAGTAATGTTACATTAACCAACCTTGTTTTGAGGGACTTTTTTAAGAAAAAAGCCATAGAATCTGCATTGGCAAAAATTTTAAAATCTTCAAAAGCACATATGCTTTCCGTCTGGGCAAGAGATGAAGCAACCAACAGGATAGAATTTATAACAGGCGCTGGTAAACATAAAAAAGGGCAGGTAAATAAAGAAAAGCAGGTTATGGAAATATTGTTAAAGAAAAATAAAATCTGCGCCATTGATATTGATAAAAACAAGGAAATAAAAAATTTGTCATTCGTTAAAGATAACAAATTGGTTTCGTCAGTTGTTATTCCCATGAAAGCAGGGGAACAAAATATCGGTATTATCTTGTTATATAACCAAGAATATTCTAATTTGGGTTTAGACAAACTGAACAAGTTATTTTATACCGAAATGATGACGATTCAGAACGAATATTTGAAAGAAAGAGTGGCAATATTACTCAATACTGCAAATATTGATAGTTTAACTACACTGTATAATCATAGGTCTTTCTATGAAACATTAATAAAAGAGGTGTCAAAAGCAAATCGTTTTAAATATCCTCTGTCAGTATTAATGATTGATATAGACCATTTTAAAATATTCAATGACAAATACGGGCATCTTGTTGGAGATAAAGTTTTGTATGTAATTTCGGAAATAATAAGGGATACCATAAGAGCATATGATATACCTTTCAGATATGGCGGAGAAGAAATAGCGGTAATTTGTCCTTATACTAATAGACATCAGGCATTATGCGCGGCGGAAAGAATAAGGAAAAGCGTGGAAAATTATGTATTTAACGCAAACGGAGGCACAGAAAAAGTCCAATTAACTATCAGTATTGGGCTGTCATCTTATCCTGAAAATGCAATATTCTACGGAGACCTTGTAAAGAAAGCAGACGAGGCATTATATCTTGCGAAAGAAGAAGGCAGGAATAGAGTATGTCCTTCTTTAATTACCAGAAAAGACAAGAATAGGTTTGTATTTTGCTCCTCGTCACTTAGTCCGTTTTATTCCAATGTTTTGCGGGGAGTAAAGGAAGTCGCAGAAGAAGTTGGAAGTGTAGATGTTATTGTTCTATCAGGTAGTGATGACCCGAATTATGGAGGGCGTTATGAAAAACAATTAGGTTCTTTGCGAAAAGCAATTGAAGATAAAGTGGATGCAATCGGTTTGTGCTCGAAACAGAATGTGGGAGACATAATCGTAAAAGCAAACAAAGCAAAAATTCCGATTTTTGTTTTCAATCTCAACACATTGAAGATGAACCCTCCGGGCAAAATAGCTTCTTATATTTATTATGAACAAAAAGAAGCGGGCAGAATGGTGGGGCATTTTATGGTAAGGTTGTTAAGAACAGAAGGAAATGTAGCCATTATTGAAGGTATTTCCGAAGGAAGCGATTCCATTGACAGGAAAAAAGGATTTATCGAAGTAGTGAAAAAATATCCTGCAATTAAAATAGTGGAGTCCAGACCTGCGGATTGGAACAGAGATAAAGCCAAATTAGTTGCTAAAGAGTTAATTAAAAAATACCCTCATTTAGACGCATTTTTCTGTTTGAGCGATGAAATGGCTTTGGGGGCAGTAGAGGCAGTCAAAGAAGCGGGTAAAATAAATAAAATATTCACAATGGGTTTTGACGGGAATAAAAACGCTATTCAGAGTATTAAAAAGAGAGAGTTATTCGCTACTTTAAACACCAACCCCGTTGGTATGGGGAAAGTTCTGATGCGAACAGTCTTGAGAAACACCATCAAGGAAGAAGTGATTTCTCCAAGAACAAAATCTCCAGTAATGATAATCGATTCGCAAAATGTAGATCCGTATTTGTGAACTCGTCCACTTCGTTGCCAAGACTTTGGCAACGCAAATAACCAATTTGGCTCAACTTTATAATCATATTATTAAGTATCTTTTGGAAATTTTGAAAACGAATAATGGCCGACTTTTATTCGGTCTCTTTTTTATATATTGAAGCAACTGATTCTAACACCAGCAGTAAAGCTAATAATATAAGAACTATTGAAGAAATACCTATTGTATAGTTGGGGGCTTGTGTGCAGAGATTTTTTACGGCAATAGATATCAAGGCAAAAATAGTCATCGGTAACATAAAGAGCAAAGGGAGCAATGTAATAAGGCATCTTTTTTTCTTTGATATGAGATATAAAGTTGCACTTAATAGGACCAGCGAAGCAAGCAGTTGGTTGCTTGCGCCGAATACGGGCCAAATGATTTTCCAAGCGGGTATCAAATTGCCCTGCAAATCATAGGATTTTGCAAGAACCAAAAATAGAGCGGCTCCTATCGTAACCAGTGTTGAGATATACTTGTTTTTAAATATTGCCGCATATTCTCCCAATAGTTCGCTTAATGTATATCTTCCTATTCTAGTGGCGGTATCCAGAGTTGTTAGAATAAATGTTGATAAAGCCAAAATTGCGAAACTTTCCCCAAATTTTACGGAAAATCCTAATTTGCTCAAAAATATTCCCATCCCGTTGGCATAGACGGCTAAAGGATTTCTGATAAGTTCCGCGTATCTTTCTTTTGAAATTATCATGACGGTAGATAAAGCAATAACGGCAACTAATCCTTCAATAATCATGCTTCCATAACCTATAAATTTTGCGTCGGATTCTTTATTTAATTGTTTAGAGGTTGTTCCCGAAGATACGAGCGAATGAAAACCTGAAATTGCGCCGCAGGCAACTGTTACGAACAGTATTGGATATAGGTGAGAACCGTTGATATTAAATGCAGTATACATTGGATACGTAATTTTGTATCCGCCGATTACTATTCCTACAAAACCGCCTATTGCCGAGGCATAAAGCAGAAAACTGCTCAAATAATCTCTTGGCTGCAGTAGAAGCCAAACGGGCAGAATAGATGCACAAAAACAATAAAAAGCAAGAGCGAATATCCAGAAATTCTCGCCCTGATTAAGTGGGAGTTTTTGGCCGATATGAATAAAGGCAAACAAGAAGATTAAAGATATTATAGTTGTGTGAAGTAACGGGGTTTTCTTTATGTAAAGCATTGTTCCCATTACTACTGCCAATACAATATAAAGAATTGATGAGGTTGCTATGCCCGGGGATTGAATAAATGCAGTTTTTGTAAGTTCAAAAAAAACCGCTATAACTAAAACAAGAGTCAGCCAGGAGAAAATCAGGAATAAGAGACGACCTCTCTTGCCCATGAGATTTTTTATTAGTTCTCCTAAGGAAAGAGCTTTATTTCTTATGGAAGATACCAGTGCAGAAAAATCGTGAACGCCGCCCAAGAATACAGACCCTATAATTATCCATAAAAGTACGGGAAGCCATCCGAACATAGCTCCTGAAATTGGGCCGATAATAGGCCCGGCTCCCGCTATTGAAGAGAAATGATGCCCTAAAAGGATAGGTTTACCGGTGGGGACATGGTCAATTCCGTCTTTAAGTGTATGCGCAGGAGTAGGTTTTTTGTCGTTTAATTCGTATATTTTCCCGAGCATCTTTCCGTAAAAAATATACCCTACAAACAAAAAAATTACTGCGGCAATAAAAAATATAGTTAAATGCATATATTTTCTTTTTACTTAAATATACCTTCCAATAAATCTCCTATTCCACCACCGCCTTTATCTTCCTTGTCTTTATCGCCGCCGAATATCTGTTCAATTGCACTGCCAATGGCTTGACCCTTGAGTTTGTCTCCAAGGTCAGATTTTGGGTTAGAAAGAGTGCCGAGTATATTAAAATCTATGCCGCACCAGTTTTCATCTTCTCTGACAAATGCTCCGCTTACCAGTGGCATTTTTGCAACCATATCACATCTCATTAAAAGATGCGACGGTATTGCAAGTTTCTGGTTTGAGAGTTTCATTTGTCCTTTGCCGTAATACATTAAAAGTTGCGGATTTTCTAATGTGGCGGTTGTTATATTAACTTTCCCATCTCCTATTGTTGAAAGAAACTTTGCGGCTACAAAGTTAATTGTTTTCAGGGCGGGTATAAATACGGATAAAAGGTTCTGTATGGGGTGTGTAGCTAATTTACCGTTTTTGAATATGATATCTGTACTGCCTGTAAGTGTATTTATATCTGTACCTTGACCTGCCAGTTGTATATTCCCTTCTGTTTTTCCTGTCAGGAATGCTTTGCCAGCTAACTGTTTCAAAGCATTTCCTGCCTCAAGGCCCGACAGGTTTAATGTTGTGGAAAAATGAGGCTGGCCATCTTTCCCAAATATTATATTAGCTTTACCTTCGACTGAACCGCCGTAAATTTTAGCGCTGAAGTTGTCTATATTCACTTCTTTATCTTGTTTTGTTATTGTTGCTCTAAATGGTGCAGTTATATCGGTCAAGTCCCCCATTTTTTTAATATTAAGTTTATCGGAAGAAATTTTGCCGTCTGCTTTTATGTCAGATATATTCCCTGATGCATTTATATTTCCCGACAGTTTACCTTGAGCAAGTAAAGCATCTTGTCCTAAAGCGGTAAGCGCGATGCCTGTGTCTATATTGTTAACATTAAATGCTAAATTAAATTCGGGGTTTGATATGTTTGCCAGTGTCCCGGTTCCTTTTCCTACAACATTACCTCCAAAAACGTTCATAGTAATATCGGAGATTATAAAATCGAAATCAGCATAATTAATATTACCTTTTACTTGTTCTATTTTTATTTTATCTTGGACTAAAAGCGATGGGATAGAAAATTTTATATCAGCTTTGGCGTCAAATCCCTGTCCTTTGATGGTAATATCTGCATCAACAACTCCCTTTAATAATTCTTTTGCTTCGGGAACAAACTGGCTAATCAGTGTTTCCAAATCAATATTTTTTACCGATATAGTTGCGGTGTATTCGGCGTCTTTATCTTTTGACGGTAAAGTAGAATCGCCTTTCATCTCAATCGAACCTCCTGAAATATTAAGAGAAAGATTATCAAGAGATGCCAACCCTTCGGATGTTTTTAAATTTGCCTTTATATCTTTAATTGGGGAAATCATAGTTGAGTCCATTTCGCCGACTGAAAGATTTAAATCCATATTAGGAAAAGAATTGATGCTATGAATTTTTAATCTTATCGTGAAATTTTGAATTGAAAGCGAAGTAGTTTCTCCTACTTTTGCCCATGTTAAATTACCGTCAATTATCTGGACGTTGTCCGCTATAAATGGCAGCATCATCGCTTCTTTGCTTGACCCTGCCCCGTTGTCCGATGAAGTAATGGGCAGATTCCATGTCCCATCATCTTTCTGTAAAAGATTAATATCGGGACGTACAAGTTGTATTTCTTCTATTCTGAAGTTTCGACGAAGAAGGCCATATAAATCGTATTTTAAAATAATAGCTTCTGTTTTTACAGAATATCCTTCCGGGAAGTCAGTCGGATTTTTAATGTTGAACTTGTTGATTTGAACCCCTGAAAATATATTTGTCTGAAAACTTCCCATCTCGACGGGGATATTCAACGCAGTTTCTATTCTATTGATAACGATTTTCTTGAAAACTTCGGATTTCAAGAAACTGTTGAGCGAGAACATTGCTATAATGATAAGCAATAAAATAGATGCGACGATAATACCGAGAATTTTGCCTAATTTTTTGGATTTCATTTTATCCTCCCTGCCTGTTTTTAAGCAGGCGATGATTTAACTTAAAGCAAACTTTTTATATTAATAATTTTACACTTTATCACGACAAAATGAAATTTAATCAAAGGATTAGGTGTAATTTATAATGTGGCAGATTTCTAACCCCGTTACAGGAAATTTCCCTAACAGTATAACGGGCTTGACAAACTACGCTTCATAAAGCAAAATATTTCAAGATGATTTCAAAATTTATAAGATTTCTTACCATTGATATCTGGAGAATTCCCTTAAGAAAGCTTCCGCGCGGACGTTCATTATTGGTAAGGCAGTTGAGAATAGTTCTCCTGGCAATGCGCGGATTTGACGAGGATAAATGTCAACTCAGGGCTTCTGCGCTAACGTTTTATTCCTTGCTTGCCATTGTGCCGATAGTTGCTATGGTATTCGGAATAGCAAAGGGTTTCGGCATCGAAAAGATGCTTGAAACACAACTTGTGGAACGACTTCAGGGGCAGGAAGAAGTAGTAAGAAGAATTATTGAATTTGCGCAGTCTCTTCTTGAAAAAACAAAAGGCGGCGTAGTTGCCGGTGTCGGAGTTGCGTTATTGTTTTGGACGGTAATAAGAGT